>Ga0153917_1000070_pt1 | contig 118078 bp, 117 predicted proteins | sample TSFL001MetaG_FD_104695 | JGI IMG/M metagenome (GOLD analysis project Ga0153917, IMG submission 104695) | Attine ant fungus gardens microbial communities from Florida, USA - TSFL001 MetaG | ecosystem: Host-associated > Fungi > Mycelium > Unclassified | place: USA: Florida, Paynes Creek Historic...
CGTAAGGAGCGATTAAATGGCGATGGAAACACAAGACATTATTAAACGCTCCGCGACTAACCCTATGACTCCCGCGCCTCGCGCGCGGGATTACAAGGCGGAAGTGGCCAAGCTTATCGATGTCTCCTCCTGCGTGGGCTGCAAAGCCTGCCAGGTGGCCTGTTCCGAATGGAACGATATCCGCGATGAGGTGGGCCACTGCGTTGGGGTGTATGACAACCCGGCGGATCTGAGCGCCAAATCCTGGACGGTAATGCGCTTTAACGAAACCGACCAGAACGGCAAGCTGGAGTGGCTGATCCGCAAAGACGGCTGCATGCACTGTGAAGATCCGGGCTGTCTGAAGGCGTGCCCCTCTGCCGGGGCGATTATTCAGTACGCCAACGGTATCGTTGATTTTCAGCAGGATAACTGTATCGGCTGCGGCTACTGCATCGCGGGCTGTCCGTTTAATATCCCGCGCCTCAATAAAGAGGATAACCGGGTATATAAATGCACGCTCTGCGTCGACAGGGTCAGCGTCGGGCAGGAGCCTGCGTGCGTGAAGACCTGCCCGACTGGGGCTATCCACTTCGGCACCAAGAAAGAGATGCTGGAAGTGGCGCAGCAGCGGGTGGACAAGCTGAAAGCGCGCGGTTACGAAAAGGCGGGCATTTACAATCCGCAAGGGGTGGGCGGCACGCACGTTATGTATGTCCTGCACCACAACGACCAGCCGGAGCTGTACCACAACCTGCCGAAGGATCCGGCTATTGATACCTCCATCAACCTGTGGAAAGGGGCGCTGAAACCGCTCTCGGCGGCGGGCTTTATCGCCACCTTTGCCGGGTTGATTTATCACTATATCGGTATTGGGCCTAACAAAGAGGTGGATGACGACGAGGAGGAGCACCATGAGTAAGTCATGGATTGTGCGCACGAAATTTATTGACCGCGCCTGTCACTGGACGGTAGTGATCTGCTTCTTCCTGGTGGCGGTGTCGGGAATTTCGTTCTTCTTCCCCACGCTACAGTGGCTGACCGAAACCTTCGGTACGCCGCAGATGGGGCGTATTATGCATCCTTTCTTTGGCGTACTGATTTTCGTGGCGCTGATGTTTATGTTCGTGCGCTTCGTACACCACAACATCCCGGATAAGCAGGATATTCCGTGGGTGAAAGGGATCGTCGAAGTGCTGAAAGGCAACGAACATAAAGTCGCCCGGGTGGGGAAATATAACGCCGGACAAAAGATGATGTTCTGGACCATCATGAGCATGATTTTCGTGCTGCTGGTGACCGGCGTTATTATCTGGCGGCCTTATTTTGCGCCGTACTTCCCGATCCAGCTGGTGCGCTACAGCCTGCTGATCCACGCCACTTCGGCCATCATTCTGATCCACGCCATCCTAATCCATATGTATATGGCTTTTTGGGTGAAAGGGTCGATTAAAGGGATGATAGAAGGGAAGGTGAGCCGCCGCTGGGCGAAGAAACACCATCCGCGCTGGTACCGGGATGTAGAGCGTATGGAAGCGAGTAAAGAGAATAAAGAAGGGATGAAGTAATATCCGATCCCCCGCTCCGGCGTGCTGTTCGGAGCGGGTTTTTGGGAAATCAGGTGTTGGTGATTAGCGAATCTATTGCAGCAATTATACGACTCCTTACATTTTGCATATTTCCAACAAAATATTTAGCGGTGAGTCTTTTTTTGTCCACGCTGGTAATGCGGGTGTATTCATAAATAAGGTCTGAAAATCAATATTAATTAGCGCTGACTCTGGCTTAATATGGCCTACAAGGTTATTCCGATAACCTAACGGCAGAATTAAGCGGGTTGATAAATCCTCGTAGTAATCATGCTGAATAACCATCAGAAACGGATGTAGCTCACAGCTCCTGGCCGATGGATTACGGTATACGTCAAACTGAAAACACATCAAATTCCTCCGAAAAAGGGATCGTCAGATAACAAGCCGTGCTTTTTGACATACTCATTCATAGCACGCATGAATTCCTTATCGCGCTTACGTTTTTCAATACGCTCTTCTGCCGTTAGCGTCGGGCACGGCGTAACGCCGGTAAGATGTTCCTTTACTGCACGTGGTTCTTCGAGGCCTGGTTTCATCATTACACTCTCCTGAACTGGAGTCGCCATTATCAATCGGCAGCTATAAAAAACAATAGCGTTTCGCCTGGTAATAAAGAAAATGCGAGGAGGATTCCAGACAAATGTAACTCAGGAAATAATAGCGGGGTTATTTACGCTTACCCTCTCAATAAATGAGAGGGCGTACATACTTCTAGTATTTCTCAGCAATATAGCGGAACGGATAGGCGGTAGGTTTACGCTTTTTAATTTTGCGTTTCGGCAGGTCGGCGGCTTCGGCAGGCAGTTCTTCATAATGAATCTGCGAAAGCAGGTGGGAGATAATATTCAGACGCACCCGTTTTTTATCTTCCGAACGGGCGACAAACCAGGGGGCCCAGGCGGTGTCGGTGGCGGCAAACATCGCGTCCCGTGCCTCGGTATAGTCGTCCCAGCGGTTAAAGGACTTAATATCCATTGGCGACAGCTTCCAGGTTTTGCGACCGTCGTTAATACGATCGCGCAGGCGGCGTTCCTGTTCTTTTGGCGACACTTCGAGCCAGTATTTGAGCAAAATAATCCCCGAGTCGACCATCGCTTTTTCAATGATTGGCGCCCCATCGAGGAATTTTTCTACCTGCTCCGGGGTGCAAAAGCCCATCACGCGCTCCACGCCGGCGCGGTTATACCAGCTGCGGTCGAAGATCACGATCTCGCCCGCCGAGGGCAGGTGAGGGACATAGCGCTGGAAATAGAGCTGGCTTTTCTCTTTCTCGGTAGGCGCGGGGAGCGCCACCACCCGAAAGACGCGGGGGCTGACGCGTTCGGTAATTGCCTTGATGGCGCCGCCTTTACCCGCGCCGTCGCGGCCCTCAAAGACGATGCACACCTTCAGCCCTTTGCTCACCACCCACTGCTGCAATTTGACCAGCTCCTCGTGCAGGTGACGAAGCTCCTTTTCATACTCCTTATTTTTAAGCGGGGCGGGTCTGGCAACTTCAGTAACCGGCTTCGTTTTTTTCTTATCTGCCATTATCCATTCCTCTGTGATGACTCTTTTGAAGTGTAATAGCGGGGCCGGAACCCGGCAGAAAATATTCACACCCTACCCGAATTAATGGATGAATGAGTCAGGAGAGGATCCGAAACTGGCTCACCATACAAGATTGTTCAATAATGCCTGTTGCAAACTTTTAACAAGTGGTAGTGGTATGAAAAAAACCGTTTTTTCGTTGGCACTTGGCACCTTCGGTCTGGGGATGGCCGAATTTGGCATTATGGGCGTGTTAACCGAGCTGGCGCACGACACCGGGATCTCCATTCCGGCAGCCGGAAATATGATCTCGTTTTACGCGTTTGGTGTGGTGATCGGCGCCCCCATTATGGCGCTCTGCTCCAGTAAATTTTCCCTGAAAAGCACACTGCTGTTCCTGGTGGCGCTCTGCGTGGCGGGTAACGCCATCTTCACCTTCTCCCACTCCTATCCGATGCTGGCACTGGGGCGCCTGGTCTCAGGCTTTCCGCATGGCGCCTTTTTTGGCGTAGGCGCCATCCTCCTGTCCAAAATCGCTCCGCCGGGGAAAGTGACTATGGCAGTGGCCGGGATGATCGCCGGGATGACGGTCGCCAATCTGATTGGCGTGCCGCTGGGAACCTGGCTTGGACAGACCTATAGCTGGCGCTATACCTTCTTTTTAATCGCCGCCTTTGACGCGCTGGTGATCCTCTCGGTACTGCTTTGGGTGCCCACGCTGTACGACAAAAGCGAAACCCGGCTGACGGAACAGTTCCGCTTTCTGAAAAAGCCTGAGCCCTGGCTTATCTTTTCCGCCACCATGTTCGGCAACGCCGGGGTTTTTGCCTGGTTTAGTTTTATTAAGCCTTTTATGGTGCACGTTTCCGGTTTTTCAGAGTTCTTTATGACCGCCATCATGATGCTAATGGGGCTGGGAATGGTGCTGGGAAATCTCTTCAGCGGGCGGATCTCGGGTCGTTACAGCGCGCTGCGCATAGCCGCCACTACCGATCTGGTAATTGTACTGTCGCTACTGCTGCTGTTTGCCTTCGGGGAGAATAAATCCGCATCGCTGGTAATGGGCTTTGTCTGCTGCGCGGGGCTGTTTGCGCTCTCTGCGCCGCTGCAAATTCTGCTGCTGCAAAATGCGAAAGGTGGCGAGCTGCTAGGTGCCGCGGGCGGGCAGGTGGCCTTTAATCTCGGCAGCGCCATCGGGGCTTACTTCGGGGGGATGATGATCACGCTCGGCTACAGCTGGGATTATGTCACTCTGCCTGCGGCGCTGCTCTCTTTTGCCGCCATGTCATCGCTGCTGATGTACGGGCATCTTAAAGGGAAACGTAAGCAGGCTAACGCCGACGCGCTAGCCTGAGGAAGGGCGGCGCTTACGAACGGAAATCAATCACCATACGGCCACGGATCTGGCCCTGTTCCATCTCTTTAAAGATGGCGTTGATATCCCCCAGCGGGCGCATCGCCACTTTAGGCACGACTTTGCCTTCGGCGGCAAACTGGAAGGCCTCGGTCAGATCCTGACGGGTGCCCACCAGCGAGCCCACCACCTGGATGCCGTCCAGCACCAGACGAGGAATATCCAGGCTCATGGCTTCCGGCGGCAGGCCGACGGCCACCACGCGGCCACCGGCGCGTACCGCATCTACCGCGGAGTTAAAGGCGGCTTTTGCCACCGCCGTCACTACCGCCGCGTGGGCGCCGCCGGCTTTCTCCTGCACAATTTTCGCCGCATCTTCGGTGCGGGAGTTAATGGTGAGATCGGCCCCCATCTCCGCCGCCAGCTTCAGCTGCTCGTCGTTCACGTCGATGGCGATCACCTTAGCGTTAAAGACGTTTTTAGCGTACTGCAGCGCCAGGTTGCCCAGCCCGCCGAGGCCATAAATGGCGATCCACTGACCCGGTTTAATATCGGAAATTTTCACCGCTTTGTAGGTGGTTACCCCGGCGCAGGTGATGCTGCTGGCCTCCGCAGAGCCGAGTCCGTCCGGCACTTTTACCGAATAGTCGGCGGTGACGATGCACTCTTCTGCCATGCCGCCATCCACCGAGTAACCGGCGTTCTTCACCTCACGACACAGGGTTTCGTTGCCGGTATTGCAATATTCGCAGTGGCCACAGCCTTCAAAGAACCAGGCCACGCTGGCGCGATCGCCCACCTTCAGGGAGGTGACGCCCGGCCCAACTTCTTTTACTACCCCAATACCCTCATGGCCGAGCGTGACCCCGGTTTTGTCGCCAAAATCACCGTTCTTGACATGCAGATCGGTGTGGCAAACGCCGCAGCACTCCATCTTCAGCAGCGCTTCGCCGTGTCTGAGCGGACGCAGTGATTTTTCAGCAACTTCTACCTGATGGTCTTTGGTTACAACAGCAGCTTTCATATGTTTCTCCATATTCATGATGATTTCTGCGGGGCAGGTACGAGGCGCCAGAACGACGCCGTACTCCTAAAGGATTAAATTTTAGACCCAATCAGGCAAGGGCGGAGCAACATAATGTAATACTTTACGTCACCATCAGCGTGATTATGCGACTGAAATCATTAAATTCTGTAGGGGAACCGATAACTATTTCCGTCAAAAAAGCGTCATGTAACTGACATTTAGTGACCGTAAGGTGTGGTCTTCCAAATAACCAAAGAGTTAAAAGACAATGCACCTGGTAAAAAAACTTCTCGCCGTTAGCGTTCTGTTATCTGCCTCTGTTCAGGCCCAAAATATTCTTGAGTTCCCGCAGCCGGACAACAATCCGGAAGAGTTCTACGCGGTGACCGAAATTCCGGCGGGCGGCATCATCAAGTATGAAACCGACGCCAAAACCGGCTTTATCGTTGCCGACCGTTTCCAGTCGATGCCGGTAGCTTATCCGGCTAACTATGGTTCGCTCACCCAGTCGCTGGCGGGAGATGGTGACCCGCTGGACGTGGTGTTTTATACCCGCGCTCCTATGGCGCCGGGCACCCTGATTAAACTGCGCGCCATCGGCGTGCTGAAGATGATCGACGGCGGCGAGAAGGACGACAAAATCGTCGCCGTGCCCGCCAGCAAGATTGACCCGACCTATGACGATATTAAAGAGTTGAGCGATCTGCCGAAGATCGAACAGCAGCGCCTGGAAGCCTTTTTCCGCGTCTATAAAGAGCTGCCGGAAGGGCGCAAGAAGGTGGAGCTGAGCGGCTTTAACGATGCTGCCGCGGCGAAGCAGGAGATCAAACAGGCATGGGATGCCTGGAAAACGAAAAACCCGCAGTAACGGGAACCCGGCGGCGCGATGCCGCCGGGTCGTGCTTTACAGCTGCGCGGTGAGCGCGTCAATTGCCTCGCGCCACTGTGCCTGCAATTGCGGTTTCTGATGTTTCGGCTTACGGGCCAGATCCTCCTCCAGCAGTCTCTCCAGCGTTACCAGCCGCTCCAGCAGATCCTCCTCCTGGGTCGGTTTTACCTCAGTTTGTGTGGCTACAGCGGATGGCGGGGCACCGCTTTGCCGCAGCCGTTCAAAGACCGCGTCGGCGTCGTGCCACTCCGAAAGCCCGCCGTCCTCAATCAGCCAGAAGCGGTTGCAGCTCTGGCGGATAAGCTCCCGGTCATGGCTTACCAGTAACACGCCGCCGTCGAACTGCCGCAGCGTCTCTGCCAGCGCCTCTTTGCCCTCCATATCCAGATGGTTGGTGGGCTCGTCGAGCATTAACAGGCTGAAGCGGGCCAGGGTCAGCCCCACGAACAGCAGCCGGGAACGCTCGCCGCCGCTCAGGGTGCTGACCTCCTGCCCGTGCCGCGCCCAGGGAAAACCGGCGCTGATTAACGCCATTTTCCGGGTCTGGGGATCGGGCGCAAAAGGTGCCAGCGCCTCGAACAGCGTGGCGCGATCCGCCAGCTGATGCAGGGTCTGATCGTAGTAACCGAGCCTGACCCGGGGGTGGATCTTCAGCTCGCTATCGCGCTGCTCCGCGATAAGCCTCATCAGAGATGACTTCCCGCAGCCGTTGCGCCCCATAATCGCTACCCGTTCGCCGCTTTTCAGGCGCACGGTGTCGATGGTAAAGAGCGCGGGCAGGCCAGAGGCGGGCGGCACGGCCAGGTTTTCAATCTCCAGCAGGCGGTCGGCCTTCAGGGCATCGCCGTGCAGGCTTAACGTCCAGGGACTACCCGCCGTCAGTTCGGTCTGGCTCTCTTTGAGGCGCTCGACGTGGCGCGCCATCTGTTTGGCCTTGCGGGCCAGATCTTCGTTGTCGTAGACCTTGCCCCAGGTCGCCAGCCTTTTGGCGCTGGCGGAGACCCGGTCGATCTCTTTCTGCTCGGCCTTACGGCGCAGAGCGTCGCTTTCATCCCGTTCCGCCAGCGCCCGCCGCGCCGCGGTGCAGGGAAGGGCGAAGTGGTGCAGCGTCCGGTCGCGCAGGATCCAGCTGCCGTTGGTGACCGCGTCCAGCAGCTGACGATCGTGAGAGACCAGCACAAAGCTGCCGCTCCAGCTCTGTAAAAACTGCTCCAGCCAGAGCATGGTGGGCAGATCGAGATGGTTGCTGGGTTCATCCAGCAAAAGCAGGTCCGGCTCGCTAATCAGCGCCCGCGCCAGCAGCAGGCGGGTGTGCTGCCCGCCGCTGAGGGTCGCCGCCTGCAAGTTGAGATCCTGCGCCGAAAAGCCCATGCCGTTCAGCAGGGTTTCCGCCCGCCAGCGCAGGCCGTCGCGCTCGCCCGCCGGCAGTTGCGCCAGTACCGCCTCGACCAGCGTAAGGGAGGCGATTGTCTCCGGCAGATGCTGTTCAACCCGCGCCATCAGGCAATGGGCGGCAAGCGAAACCGTGCCGGACAGCGGTACGTCTGTGCCATCGAGGATCTTTAATAGCGTACTTTTGCCGCAGCCGTTATCGCCCAGCAAGCCAATGCGGTCGCCGGATTTGATTGAAAAGGTAAGGGCGTCGAAAAGCGTACCAAACGCGGTATCAACACGCAGGGATTGTGCAGTTAGTAGTGTGCTCATGTGCTTACTCAAGAGTTACAGGCATGAAAATGCCTCGTCATACATCGCTGACGATAACTCAGTAAGCCCGAGGGAAGGGTTTAGTGGATGGTGTCTTCGCTCAAGCTTCGTTATCGCAGCACGATATCGGTAACGCTTGAGCTGGTGCGATCACCATAAGTACGTGAATACAAAAAGTGTTCACAGTACAGCATAATTAGCCTCCTTATATATTTAGTGGGGTTATGGGTGGAGTGAGTGTAGCGGGGGGAGGTTTTTTTTGCTAGTGGATGGGGAGGGAGCCACCAGAAATGGCAGTGGGCCGAGGGTTTGCTCCCTCTCCCTGTGGGAGAGGGCTGGGGTGAGGGCACCAGACCGCACTGGTTTTTCCCTCGCCCCTATGGGGAGAGGGTTAGGGTGAGGGGAACATGCGGCTCAGGAGGTGGTTCCGTTCACTTTACGTTCACTGCTTCTCTGTACCTTCCGAATACGTGAACGTGTTAAGGGGGCTATCGCCGCCCCCTTAACAATCCCGGCTCCCGGCAAAGAAAATCGCCGCTTCGCGGTGCCCTCAGCTTATGCCCTCCGGCTATCGGGCCGGGCGTGATCCTACATCCATGTAGGTCACGCCCTCTCGGCGCATCCATGCGCCTCGCCCCGGCCTACGGTCAACGCTTCGGCGATTTTCAGCCGGACTTCGGTGCCCGCTGTAATTTCATTGATTTACTTGCTGATTTGCGAGGCTGCTTCCGGGAATGACCCTTGTATGTAAATGGTTATAGCAGTATTGTTTTGCCGCACCTGCAAAATCAGGTGTCGGGATTAGCCTCCTGGACTTCATACTGGCGACATGTGTTTAATATGTCGTGCGAACGGCTACACTCCAATGGTGGGCCGGGCGGGGGCATCGTAAGATGCGCCGGTATCCAGTATGGCCGGTAAGGCTAACTCCGCCCGATCCACCACCCGTGAGATTAGCCTCTCCGGGTGGTGGTTTAAACACTACATACTGGAGGCTGCCTTTATGGCTACGACCCTAACCCACACTCAGGCGTTATTATCACTGCCCTTCAATCACAACACGGCTTTTACCGAACTGGCGGACAACTGCGAGCGGTTTGTCGAAGCGCTGGTTGAGTGCGAACAGCCTGCAGAGAAAATCGCGCTCTACGGACGACTTTCCACATGCCTTGCCCTTTTACAGCCCACACTGCTGGAACCCGTTCCTGAGTATTTAAAAGCAAGCCTGACGGTAGATGACTTCCCGACACGCCTGCCCCTTTTTGACCCGGAACCAGACCAGCTGGGGCATTATTGCCAGGTACTGACCCAGCAGTTGATAAGTGGTTTGTGTAACCCTGAAGCGGAAAGAGTCATAAGCGATCTTCTCTTCGAGCTGGTTAGCCTCTATGCCGATACGCTCAAAATGCCGCGCTGGTTAAGAACCGACGAAGGTTTAGTCGATTTAGTTTGAAAATCCACAGCGCGCACCCGAGTCCGGCTGAAAATCGCTGAGGCGTTGACCGCAGGCCGGGGCGAGGCGCATGGATGCGCCGAGAGGGCGTGACCTACATGGATGTAGGATCACGCCCGACCCGATAGCCGGAGGGAATAAGCCGAAGGTACCGCGAAGCGGCGATTTTCTTTGCCGGGAGCCGGGGTCGCCAGGGGGGAGGCGGCGAGCCCCCCTGGCACGTTCACGTATGCGAGAGTGCCAGAGAAGCAAGGAACGTATGGTGAACGGAACCGACAACGGAGCTGCATGTTCCCCTCACCCTAACCCTCTCCCCAAAGGGGCGAGGGGACTGGAATGTGCGGTCTGATGCCCTCACCCCAACCGGGGAGAGAGAGCAAACCCATAAAAAACGGCAACCGAAGTTGCCGTCTTAAACTTAAATCGACGTCCGTCGATAACTCCGATACTCCGGCTTCCAGAAATTATCATCAATCGCCTGCTGCAACGCATCGGCAGAAGTTTTCACCGCCACACCCTGCTGCTGGGCCATCTTGCCCACCGCAAAAGCAATCGCCCGCGACACCACGTGAATATCCTTCAGCTCCGGCAGCACCAGTCCTTCGCCGTTGTTCACCAGCGGGGAGTGTTTGGCCAGGGTTTCGCTGGCGGACATCAGCATCTCGTCGGTGATCCGCGACGCGCCGGAGGCGATTACCCCAAGGCCGATCCCCGGGAAGATGTAAGAGTTATTACACTGGGCAATAGGGTAGGTTTTATCCTTCCACACCACCGGGGCAAAGGGGCTACCGGTGGCGACCAGCGCGTTGCCTTCGGTCCAGGCGATGATGTCCTGCGGCGTGGCTTCCACGCGGGAAGTCGGGTTGGAGAGCGGCATCACGATCGGGCGGGCACAGTACTTGTGCATTTCGCGGATGATCTCTTCGGTGAAGAGGCCGGTCTGGCCGGAGACGCCGATCAGGATATCCGGCTTCACGTTGCGCACTACGTCCAGCAGGGAGAGCACTTCGTTGTCGGTATCCCAGTTTTTCAGGTTCTCGCGCTTCTGCACCAGCTTATTCTGGAACGGCAGCAGGTTGGGCATGCCGTCGGTCAGCAGGCCAAAGCGATCCACCATAAACACGCGGGAGCGGGCCAGCTCTTCGCTTAAACCTTCGCGCTGGGTCTGGGCGATGATCTGCTCGGCGATCCCGCACCCGGCAGAACCCGCGCCGAGGAAGACGATCTTCTGGTAGCTGAGCTGGCTGCCGGCGGCGCGGCTGGCCGCGATCAGGGTGCCCACGGTCACAGCGGCGGTGCCCTGAATGTCATCGTTAAAGGAGCAGATCTCATCCCGATAGCGGTTGAGCAGCGGCATGGCGTTCTTCTGGGCGAAATCTTCGAACTGCAGCAGCACGTCCGGCCAGCGCTGTTTCACCGCCTGGATAAAGTCATCCACGAACTGATAGTACTCTTCGTCGGTAATGCGCGGGTGGCGCCAGCCCATATAGAGCGGATCGTTGAGCAGCTGCTGGTTATTGGTACCCACGTCCAGCACCACCGGCAGGGTGTAGGCCGGGCTGATGCCGCCGCAGGCGGTATAAAGAGAGAGCTTACCGATAGGGATACCCATCCCACCGATACCCTGATCGCCGAGGCCAAGAATACGCTCGCCGTCGGTCACCACTATCACTTTGATATTGTGGTTCGGCACGTTCTGCAGAATGTCATCCATATTGTGACGGTTCTGGTAGGAGATAAACACGCCCCGGGAGCGGCGGTAGATCTCAGAGAAGCGTTCACAGGCTGCGCCGACGGTCGGGGTGTAAATGACCGGCATCATCTCTTCAAGATGGTTCTGCACCAGGCGGTAGAAGAGGGTTTCATTGGTATCCTGGATATTACGCAGGTAGATGTGTTTATCGATCTCGGTTTTAAAGCCCTGATACTGGATCCAAGCGCGTTCTGCCTGCTCTTCAATGGTTTCGACCACTTCCGGCAGCAGGCCGAGCAGGTTGAAGTTGCTGCGCTCTTCCAGGCTAAAAGCGCTGCCCTTGTTCAGAAGCGGGAATTCCAGCAGGACGGGTCCGGCGTAGGGGATATAAAGGGAACGATGTTTTTTCAGTTTGTTGTCCATGTCACTCACTTAATTTTTGAATATCCGTCCCTGGCACTGTTGTTTGTCAGCATCGGTGGCCTGTCCTCAGGGCTGCGGTGAGGGATAGTATAAAGGAGGTGAATGGCAAATGCCGCAATCCAGATGCAAAAACGCCATCGGCAATTGCGATGGCGTTATGTGCTACAGACTAAACATTACTTATCGGCGTGACGTTTTCTGCCGGTGGCGTGGTTAACAACCGATTCCTGATTGTCTTCGATAACCACTTTTCTCTGGTTAGAGAGTTTGTAGTTCAGTCCCAGAATATGACGTGCCTGACGGTTCGATTTCATGTTAACTCCTCAATCCTGTTGATAGTTTTGAAGGCCAGTTTGCTTACGCAAACGAAATGTACCCCTTAGGTTGCACATTCAGCTTAGCAGGTTTTTACAGCGACGCGTGCTGACCGCTTACCACATAGTTGATGGTCTGCTGGTAGATGTCACTGAGGATGTCATTGTCAGAGGCTTCGACCCATTTGGTCAGCTCCATTAAAATGTCATCTTCGGTGACAGCGCCCATTTCAGCGCGTAAACCCTGTGCGATGGCGTTAACCAGTTCCGGCTGTGCAGATGAAGTTGTTGCAGAATGATAATTAAACATGATGCCTCCGTGTCGTTTTCTGTTTAATGGTACGGCTCGCAAAAACATAATACGCATTCAGAATGGCAAATATTTTTAGCGCTGTGTGTCAGATTCGTCCTGGAAATAAAAATATAATATTCGCTCTTATTACGGCTTCCAGCGACGGAGATGAGTTTCTTTTTCATAGGGCATAGGTGAGGGCCAGGAGATTAATTCAACCACGCTACCCCAGGGGGTTTTCCCATAGCAAAAAGCATTGCCTTCACCTTTTTCTGCCGGAAAAGAGAGTGGTTTAGGCTCGGTAAACATCTCGCCACCTGCGGCGGTAAAACGGGCAATAGAGTCTTTAAAGTCATCTACATAGAGGGCGAAATGTTGCAGGCCAAAGTCGCTCGGACGGGCGGGGTTTTGCTGCTCCGGGCCGTGCATCTCAAAGAGTTCAACGCCCGGCCCGTGGGGCATGGCAAGCATGCGAATAGCGCGAACTTCAGTACCCGGAAATAAACGCAGGGTTTTTTGCTGTGCCTCGGGGTCGATATTATTATCACCGGGTTCTACCGAGTGATATAAAACGCGGGCATTAAATGCCTGCTCAAAAAATAGCGTCGCCTGTTCAATATCGGGAACCGTAATACCGATGTGGTCAATACCTCTTACTGGTGAAGTCATCTTTTCCTCCTCGCAGAAAAAATCGTAAAAAAGAAAATATAGCAGCCCGCTCCGGCGCGTCATATTACGACCAAAGATTAAGACTCCTCTGTCTTTCCGGCAAAGCCGTAGCGCTCTTCTATACTTATCTCTTTGTATGCCAAAAGGAGAGCAAGAATGACTATTCATAAGCACGGTTCGGCACATTGGTCTGGCGATATTAAGCGCGGCAAAGGTACGGTCTCTACCGAGAGTGGCGCCCTGAAGGAGCAGCCTTACGGTTTCAATACCCGCTTTGAGGGCGCGCCGGGCACCAACCCGGAAGAGCTGATTGGCGCCGCGCACGCGGCCTGTTTCTCGATGGCGCTGTCGCTGATGCTGGGCGAGGCGGGCTATACCGCTGATTCCATCGACACCAAAGCGGTCGTCTCCCTGGATAAAACCGACAGCGGTTTCTCCATCAGCAAAATCGCGCTGGAGAGCAAAATCACGGTTCCCGGCATCGATCCGCAGCAGTTTGACGGCGTGATCCAGAAAGCCAAAGCTGGCTGCCCGGTATCGCAGGTGCTGAACGCTGAGATCACCCTCGACTATAAGCTGAACTGATATCAAAGCCGGGCGCTGCGCCCGGCTATCCCTTCACCACGGCGGGAAAAACCTCCGCCAGCCACGCAATAAACACCCTCAGACGATGCGTCACATGCCGGTTTTGCGGATAGACCACGTAAAACGGATAGTGGGGCGGGCGCCAGGCCGCCAGTATTTCTACCAGTTTCCCCTCATCAATCAGGTTTCCGGCCGCATAGCGGAAGGTCTGAATAATTCCCATACCCGCCACCGCCGCCGCAAGATGGGCGTTGCTTTCATTAACCCCAATATGGTGCGTGAGCGTCAGCTCCTGCGTCTCTCCCTGTTCGGTAAAACGGAACGGGAAAGGGCGCCCCGTCACCGGCGACAGATAGCTCACCAGCTTATGGCCATTGCGCAGCTCCTGCGGATAAGCGGGAATGCCGTGCTGCTTCAGATAGCCGGGCGTGGCGCAGGTAACCATTTCCGCGTTGCCGATATGGCGGGCAATTAACGTCGAGTCCGTAAGCGCGCCGCCGCGGATCACGCAGTCCACGTTGCCGCTAATCAGATCCACCGGCCGGTCCGCCACTCCAAGATCGATGCGAATGGCCGGGTAGCGCTGCATAAAATCGGGCAGCGCCGGGATCAGCACATCCCGCGCCGTCGAGCCGCCAACGTCGATGCGCAGATGCCCCTGCGGCTGCTGTTTCGCCGCGCTAAAGCCGCTGTCGATATCCTCAATATCAATCAGCACCCGTCGGGCCTTTTCATAGTATTCCCGCCCTTCCGGCGTGGCCGTAACGCGCCGGGTGGTGCGCTGCAACAGCTGCACGCCCAGGTGCGCCTCCAGCGCTTTAACCAGCTTGCTGAGGGTAGCGATGGGCATGTTCAGCGAGTCCGCCGCCCGGGTAAAGCTTTCGGTTTCCACCACGCGCGTAAAGGCGCGCATTGCCATAAGTTGATCCATAGAGGGAGATCCACCGGGGAAGATTATTTCCCCTGAGAAAAAGTGATTTCCATTTTTGCTGATTTTTCCGTAATCCGGCAAGGGGTAGAGTGCATTCCACACCCAACAGAATGGAAGGAAAAGCAGATGAACACATTAACAGGCAAGATTGCGCTGGTAACCGGCGGCACAAGCGGTATTGGTCTGGCGACGGCGAAAGAGCTGGCCGCACAGGGGGCGAAGGTCTATATCACCGGCCGTCGCCAGGCCGAGCTGGAGAGCGCCGTCGCCGCGCTCGGCGGCCAGGTCACCGGCATTCGCGCCGACGCCTCCCGCCTGGCGGATCTGGATACGGTCTATGCGCAGATTGCTGAGCGGGACGGGCGTCTCGACGTGCTGTTCGCCAACGCCGGTGGCGGGGATATGCTGCCGCTGGGGGCCATTACCGAAGAGCACTTCGACCGTATTTTTGCCACCAACGTGCGCGGCGTGCTCTTTACCGTCCAGAAGGCGCTGCCCCTGCTGGCGAACGGTTCCTCGGTGATCCTGACCGGCTCCACGGTCTCGGTAAAAGGCACCGCTAATTTTAGCGTCTACAGCGCCAGCAAGGCCGCGGTGCGCAACTTCGCCCGCTCCTGGGCGCTGGATTTACAGGGGCGCGGCATTCGCGTCAACGTGGTCAGCCCGGGGCCGGTGAAAACGCCGGGGCTGGGGGACCTGGTGCCCGAAGAGCAACGTCAGGGACTGTTCGACGCCCTGGCCGCCCAGGTACCGCTGGGGCGCATCGGCGAGCCGGAGGAGGTGGGCAAGGTCGTCGCCTTCCTCGCCTCGGATGCGGCCAGCTTTATCAATGCCGCCGAGCTGTTCGTTGACGGCGGGATGGCGCAGATTTAGCGCTGGTACAGCAGCGTGAGATTGCCGCCGGCCCGGCGGCTTTTTAGCGGACGGCTGGCGTCGCGCAGGGCCAGGGCCGCGGCATCGCAGCCGGTCATCGCACACCAGGGCTCCAGCCATGCCGGATCGGTTTTCGGCTGGCTCAGGACATACTCTGCCAGCCGCGCCAGCGCCCCGTTATTCTCAGCCAGCAGATCGACCCGGTTCGCCCTGGCAAAGCTTGCGATCATTACCAGCGGTTGCAGGGCGTAGTTATGATAGGCCAGCGCGCGGTCGCCGCGCTTTTGCTCATTGGCCAGCCGACCGCGGGCATCGATCTGCCCGGCGGCGGTGCGAAAGATCTTCACCGACCAGTCGAACAGATCCCGCCTGTCGAGGGCCACGCCGGAGGCCATTACGGCCCAGGCCGCCCAGTAGCTGTGATTATTAATTTTGCCGGGCGGCAGGCCATCCCACTCCTTCACGACAAGATCGGCAAGCTGCCCCAGCCAGCGTTCTACTCTGGCATTACCCGCAGGCGGGTTGATTTCCAGCCAGCCGGTGGCAAGGGTCGCCAGCGCCCATTTGCGCATTGCCCGCCCGGAGTAGTTGGTTTGTGTTGAGGTTAACGCCCCGGCGTCTGCCCAGGCGTTATAGCCCTGAATGATGCAGGCGAGGGTGGCGGGATCGCCGCTCTGCCTGTAGCGCCACACCATTGTCGAAATGCTGCGTTCAAACTCCGTTATAGGCCGGGTGGCGGTGCGAAACGCTGCTTCGGCCTGCGGGTTGAGAGTGGCCCGGGCGCTGTCGGAGCCCTCATATTTACTGGCAAAGCGCAGCGCGCCGGTCCAGGGGGCGGGAAGAGGCACGCACCCACCCGGCAGCGTGTGGGGCAGCGCGCGGGTGTACCCCGGCGGCGGCACCAGCGGGGCTGCCCGCAGCAGGCCGGGTAAACAAAACAGGAGCATAAGTAAAAGTCGCATCGCGTAAGTTTAACGCACGCAACGGCCCGTCTGCCGGGCGTAAAACCCGGCACGCATTTTGACAGCGCTGAAAACGCGCTAAGATAGCCGGCCGCCTCTTACGTAAAGGATCTTCATGCGCACGCAGCTGTTCACTCTCGTCAAAAAAACCGTGCAGGTGGTGGGTATCGCGCTCGTTGTGCTGCTGGGCTACAGGATAGTTGCGTCGCAAACCGGCCCGGCACTGCATGCCTGGCACATCTGGACCGCCCCCGAGATGTCGGCGAAGGCCATCGATCGCGCCACTTTCGCCGACTATCTGCGCCAGGAGGAGGTTATCTTCAGCGATATGCAGCGCGAGGTGGTGGATAAGACGACGGGAGACGAGAAGACGCCCATTAACCGCTACTATCGCCACAGCCTGGTCTGGCCGGGGCAGTTTGCACGGGACGGTAACCGCTCCTTTATTCTGCTCCCGCAGGGTAAGCCGCGCGGCGCGGTGGTGCTGCTACACGGCCTGACGGATTCCCCCTACAGCGTGCTGCATATTGCCGCCGACTATCAGCAGCGCGGCTTCGTTGCGGTGGCGCCGCGCATGCCGGGGCACGGCACCGCGCCCGGCGCGCTCAGTGACGTGGACTGGCCGCAGTGGATGGCCACCACCCGTCTCGCCGTGCGCGAAGCCCGGCGGCTGGCGGGCAACGCGGTGCCGCTCCTGCTGGTTGGCTACTCAAACGGCGGGGCGCTGGCGATGAAATATGCCCTCGACGCCCTTGAGGATCCGCACCTTGCCCGGCCGCAGCAGCTGATCCTTATCTCGCCGATGATAGGCGTGAGCAGCTTTGCCCGCTTCGCCGGCCTGGCGGGGCTGCCCGCGCTGCTGCCGCCGTTTGCCAAAGCGGCCTGGCTGAACCTGCTGCCGGAGTACAACCCCTTTAAGTACAACTCTTTCCCGGTTAACGCGGCCCGCCAGTCCTGGCTGCTGACCCAGGCGTTACAAAAACAGCTGCGACAGGCGGCCCACGGCAAAAGTCTTTCCGGACTGCCGCCGGTGCTGGCGTTCCAGTCGGTGATGGACAGCACCGTCAGCAGCCGGGCGGTAGTCGAGATGCTTTTCAATCAGCTACCGGAAAACGGTAGCGAGCTGGTACTGTTCGATATCAACCAGACGGCCGCGCTGCGCGCGCTTTATCGCCCGACCTCATGGGTAGCGGTAAACGCGCTGTTACCGCCGCCGCCGCGCCGTTACGCCACCACCGTTATCGCTAACGCCTCTGCCCGGACGCTGAATACGGTGGCGCGCACGCTGCCCGCCGGAGCAACAGACGAGAAGGTTGTGCCCCTCGCTACCGCCTGGCCGGCGGATATCTATTCGCTCTCCCACGTGTCGCTGCCGTTCCCGCCGGAGGACGATCTCTACGGCACCCGTCCGGTAAACCCGCAACGCTACGGAATTAACCTGGGCAACGCGGCGCTGCGCGGAGAGACGGGGGTATTGATTGTGGGAATGGATGCGATGATGCGCCTGACGGCGAACCCATTTTACAGCTATATGGTGCAGCGCATCGAAGAGACGCAGCCCGCAGAGAGGGCGGGGAAATGAATAGTAATTCACCTAAGTTATTTTCACTTCAGAAAATGACAAGTCTATGTCCGCTGTAATACTATGAGTCACTAAAAGGTAAAGCCTGCTAAACAATAGGTTATAAAAATAAACTCGCTAACGGGACAAGTTGCTGTGCTGACTACACTCATATATCGAAGCCAGTTAAATTCATCCTGTGAATCTTTATCACTCACCTCGTTGATTGATAAAGCCAGAGAAAACAATGGCGCGCTCAATATCACCGGTATCCTGCTGTTTAACGGCGTGGAGTTCCTGCAAATTCTGGAAGGCACCGAAGAGATCGTTGATACCCTATTCAGCAAAATTAGCCTTGACGATCGCCATCACAGCGTGGTGGAGCTGATGCGCGATTACGGCCCGCGCCGCCGTTTCGAGGATGTGGGCATGATGCTGTATGACCTGCGCGTAGCCCCTACGGAGTCGGTGCTCAGTTCGGTGCTGCACTACAGCAAGCTGGAGAGCTACCTCGCCACTGAGGATCGGGTCTTTAAATTTATTCAGTCGTTTATTAAGCAGACCAGACAGCCTGAACCTGCCGTAGCCGCCTCCGCCAGCAAATGGCGGCTGGCGCCGGAACGTCCCCCTTTTGGCGGATGCGATCTGGTGCCGGGCCAGCTGTGCCAGTTTGCCCTGCAGCCTATTGTGGAGCCCGCCAGCGGCAAAATTTCCTCTCTTGAGGCGCTAATCCGCGGCAATGACGGCGGCAGTCCGGAGCATTTTTTCAATGGCATCCCCCAGGACAAACTCTACGATGTGGATCTCCAGACCAAGGCCTATGCCTTTGCACTGGCCGAGAAAATCGGCATCGGCGATCATAAAATTGCCATCAACCTGCTGCCGATGTCGCTGGTTAACGTCCCCGGTGCCGTTGATTTCCTGATGGATCAGATCCTCCTGCATGGCCTGGTGCCCGAGCAGGTGGTGGTGGAGGTTACTGAAAACGAGATGATCTCCGGCTTTAACCAGTTTAACAGCGCCATCAAGCAGCTGCGGGCAGCGGGCGTAGGCCTGGCGATTGACGATTTCGGCTCTGGCTATGCCGGGCTGTCGCTGCTGACGCGCTTCCAGCCGGACAAAATCAAAATTGACCGGGAGATTGTCAGCAATATTCACCTTAGCGGGCCAAAGCAGGCGATCGTAAAATCGATCGTCAGCTGCTGTACCGATATGGGGATTGCCCTGGTGGCAGAAGGTATCGAAAAGATGGAAGAGTGGTGCTGGCTCGAAACCGCCGGGATCAGACGTTTTCAGGGATTCCTCTTCGCCCGCCCCCAGCTAAACGGGGTAGGGACGATCCACTGGCCAAAGCCTGCACAATGATATAAATGACTGGCGGCAAAAGCGCTGGCTTTTGCCGCCGTCAAACGCGCAATAATCTTTTCTCTTCCTGAACCCTTGTAAAATTCTCACCTGCTGCGCCCATATTGCCCCGTTCTCCCGGCCCTCATCGTGACGGCGTCACGGCAAATTTAACATCCTGGTCTATAGTTTATCCTTGTGCGCTATGCATTATCGCCACGTTACTACTTTCCCTCCGCGTAACCGTCAATGTTAGCAACCCGAAGATGCTGTTCGGGCGAAATGAGGTGTCAGAATGCAGTCAAAACACTTTTTTAAGAGCTGGGGTGCAGAATATGTGGACGGGGGCAGAGTGCGTTTTCGGCTGTGGGCCAGCGGCCAGCAGCAGATTGTCCTGCGTCTGAATGGTGAGGATCATCCCATGCGCGCAGCAGGGGACGGCTGGTTTAAGCTTGAAGTAGAAGGCGTACAGCCCGGTGCGGCCTATCAGTACGTGCTGGCCGACGGCATGGCCGTACCGGACCCGGCCTCTCGCGCCCAGCAGGGGGATGTGAATTCGCCCTCGCTGGTCGTCGATCCCAACAGCTACGTCTGGCAAAACGCTGAATGGCAGGGGCGCCGCTGGGAGGAGACGGTAGTCTATGAGCTCCATATCGGCACCTTTACCCCTGAAGGCACCTTCCAGGCGGCCATCGCTAAGCTGCCCGGACTGGTAGAGCTTGGCATCACCCAGATTGAGGTGATGCCCGTCTCCCAGTTCGGGGGCAATCGCGGCTGGGGCTACGACGGCGTGCTGCTCTACGCCCCGCACGTTGCCTACGGCACGCCGGACGACTTTAAAGCCTTTATCGACGCCGCCCACGGGCTGGGGCTGTCGGTGGTGCTGGATATCGTCCTCAACCATTTTGGCCCAGAGGGCAACTATCTGCCGAAGCTGTCACCGGAGTTTTTCCACCCGGAGCGGATGACCCCCTGGGGCAACGGCATCGCCTACGACCGGGCAGCGACGCGGCAGTTTATCACCGAGGCGCCGCTGTTCTGGCTCACCGAATACCATCTTGACGGCTTGCGCTTTGACGCCATCGACCATATCCATGACAGCAGCGAACCCCACGTGCTGGTGGAGATAGCCGAGCGCATCCGGGCGGAAATCGCCGATCGCCCGATCCATCTCACCACCGAAGACAGCCGTAACATTATCTACCTGCACCCGCGGGATGAAGCGGGCAACCTGCCGCGCTTTACCGCCGAATGGAATGACGATCTACACAACGCCGCCCACGTCTTCGCCACCGGCGAAACCCATGCCTATTACCGCGACTTTGCCGAGGCGCCGGAAAAATGGGTGGCCCGCGCGCTGGCTGAAGGCTTTGCCTACCAGGGCGAAACCTCCGCCCATAGCGGTGAAGCGCGTGGCGTGGACAGCAGCGGGCAGCCGCCCGCTGCCTTTGTCGATTTTATCCAGAACCACGATCAGGTGGGGAACCGCGCCCAGGGCGATCGGCTAATTACCCTTGCCGGGCCGGATCGCACCCGGGTGCTGCTGGGCATGCTGCTGCTCTCGCCGCACATCCCGCTGCTGTTTATGGGGGAGGAGTATGGCGAGACGCACCCCTTCCTGTTCTTTACCGATTTCCACGGCGATCTGGCCCGGGCGGTGCGCGAAGGGCGGGCGAAGGAGTTCTCCGGCCACAGCGGACATGACAAAGAAGACGTTCCCGATCCCAACGCCCCGGAGACTTTCACCCGCTCTAAACTCGACTGGCAAAAACTGACCACCGAGGAGGGTAAATCCTGGCTACGCTTTACCCGCCAGCTGCTGTTGCTGCGCCATCAGGCGATCGTTCCGCTGCTGGCAAGCGCGCGCGGCGGCGAAGGAGAGGTGGTACACACGGCGCCGGGGCACTTTATCGTCCGCTGGCGTTTTGCTGAAGGCACCCTGTCGATGGCCCTGAACATCAGCGAGCGCACCTTGCCCGCACCGGAACTGCCTGGAACACCGCTCTTTGTCTGGCCGGCGGAAGCAACGACGCTGCCGCCAAATTCACTTATTGTCTGTTTTGCTGAGGGAGAAGCCCAACGATGATTCCAGTCGCAACCTGGCGTATTCAGTTTCGCAATGGCATGACCTTCGATCGTGCCGCCAGCCTGGTGCCCTATTTACAGCAGCTGGGTATTAGCCACCTGTACGCCTCGCCGATTTTTACCGCCGCCAGCGGCTCAACGCACGGCTATGACGTCACCGACGTCAATGAGATCGATCCGGCCATCGGCGGCCGCGCCGGGTTTGAGCGCATGGTCAGCGCCCTGAAGGAGGCGGGCATGGGGCTGATTATTGATATCGTACCGAACCATATGTCCACCTCGCTGGAGAACCCCTGGTGGCGTGACGTGGTTGAGTACGGCGAGCAGAGCCGCTATGCCCACCATTTTGATATCGACTGGTCGCGCCGCCTGACCCTGCCGTTCCTCGGGGGCACCTTCGAGGCGGTGCTGGCGCAGGGCGACCTGCGCGTGGCGCGGGATCCCAACACCGGCCGCCCGGCGCTGGCCTACTTCGACACTTTCTACCCCCTGACCCCGGACAGCTGGCTCGGCCGGGAAGAGGAGGTGCTGGGGCTGACTGATCCGCAGGCTATCACCCAATTGCATGAGCAGCAGCCCTGGCGGCTGACCTGCTGGCGCGATGCGGCCTCGGAGCTCTCCTGGCGGCGCTTCTTTGAAGTGACCGGGCTGGTGGGCGTGCGGGTGGAAGATCCCGCCGTCTTTGATGACAGCCACGCCCTGATCCTCGCCCTTGTACGCTCTGGCGCGGTGGACGGGCTGCGGGTGGACCACGTGGACGGGCTGGCCGATCCCAAGGGCTATCTGGAGCGCCTGCGCCAGGAAGCGGGGGAAGATTGCTATATCACGGTGGAGAAGATCCTCGGTAAAGGGGAGCATCTGCCCACCGACTGGCCCATCTCCGGCACTACCGGCTATGAATTTATCGCCTCGCTGGCGGAAGTGCTGGTGGATGACGAGAAGATCGACGCCCTGCGCGAAGCCTGGGACGAGGTATCCGGCAAGCCGGTCGATCCCCACGCCGAGCTGCGCAAAGCGCGCCTGCTGATGGTGGATCGCAACTTTGCCGGCGAGTTTTCCACCCTGCTGAAGCTGGCGACGGCTATCGCCGGGCAGGAGCCGCAGCAGCCCGACGCCGAAAATCTGCGTCTGGCGCTGCGCGAACTGCTGATCGCCTTCCCGGTCTATCGCACCTACGGCACCGCCGACGGGCTGCCGCCTGCCGATCTGCGCCTGCTGGAGACGGTGTTAACCCGGGTGACGGCGGACGGCGATGCGCTGGCACTGCTGACCCGCATTCTGACCGGTGAGGTGGCGAGCCGCGAGCAGGCCAACGAGTTCCGCACCCGCTTCCAGCAGCTGACCGGGCCGCTGATGGCGAAATCCGTTGAGGATACGCTCTTCTTCCGCCAGAACATGGGGCTGGCGCTGAACGAGGTAGGGGCCGAGCCGGTACCGCGCGGTTTCTCCCTGACCCGTTTCCATAAAGAGATGATGACCCGGCTGGAGCGCCAGCCGGATGCGCTCTCCGGCACCTCCACCCACGATACCAAACGGGGTGAAGACGCCCGCGCCCGGCTCTATACCCTGACCGAAGCGCCGGACCTGTGGGCCGAATGCGTGGCCCGCTGGCGGCAGATGAACCAGACCCACGTTCGCTTCCTGAACGACGGCACCGCCCCGCGGGGCGTTGATACCTGGATGCTCTACCAGGCGCTGGCAGGGGTCTGGCCGCCGGAGCTCGATCCGCAGGACGCGGCAGGGCTGAAGGCGCTGGAAGAGCGCTTTATTGGCTTTGTGGAGAAAGCCCTGCGTGAGGCCAAACAGCGCACCGACTGGGTGGACAGCAACGAAGCCTACGAGACGGCGGTGCTGGAGTATGCCCGCCATCTGCTCTCGGCGGACAACGCGCTCTTTTTGGAAGATTTCTCCCGTTCGCTGCAACCCTTTATCCGCGCCGGGCTGGTCAACAGCCTGAGCCAGACGCTGATCAAACTCACCGCGCCGGGCGTGCCGGATATCTACCAGGGCAGCGAGGCACTCAACTTCAGCCTCGTCGACCCGGATAACCGCCGCGAGCCGGACTATCCGCGCCTGATGCAGCAGTTAAACGAGGCGGATCCCTCGGTACTAACCAGCGACGCGAGCTGGCGGAGCGGACAGCTGCATCAGTTCGTTACCGCCGCGCTGCTGCGCCTGCGCCAGGGCAGACCGGCCCTGTTCCGGCGGGGAGAGTACGTGTCGCTGCTCACCCACGGTGAACGGGCGGATAAGGTGATTGCTTTTGCCCGCGTCGACGACCGGGATGCGGTGATCGTTATCGCCCCGCGATTGGTATTTAACGCCCCCAGCCTTAGCGGCGCCGCCCTCTGGCCCGAAACCTCGGTGGCACTGCCGGAGAACCTGGCCGGCCGCCGCTACCGCGATCTGTTCAGTAATGAAGAGATAGAACTGGATGACAACATTGATTTAGCGTCCACGCCGCTGTGCTGGCGCGTCCTCGTTGCCTGCGATTGAGTGTGTCTATAAAGGAAAAGTGGTATGCCAAACGTAAAAGATTTTGAGATTCGGGCGGGTTCAGCCCATCAGCTCGGGGCGAATTACGACGGAAGCGGCGTAAATTTTGCGATTTTCTCCGCCCACGCGGACCGCGTCGAGCTGTGCCTTTTTGATCCCAGCGGGCAGACGGAGATCGCCCGCCTGGAGCTGCCGGAATATACCCACGAGGTGTGGCACGGTTATGTGCCGGACCTCCAGCCCGGCGCGCTGTACGGCTATCGCGTTTACGGCCCGTACGATCCGGAGAACGGCCACCGGTTTAACCCCAATAAACTGCTGATTGACCCCTATGCCCGGGAACTGGTGGGGGAGATGGACTGGAACGATGCCCATTTCGCCTACGAGATGGGGAATGAGGAGCTGGACCTGAGCTTTGATACCCGGGACAGCGCCCCCTTTACGCCAAAATGCCGGGTAATCGACCCGGAGGCCTTTAAGCGGGAAGAGGGTAACCGCCCGGAGATTGCCTGGCCGCACACTGTGCTCTACGAGACCCACGTTAAGGGCTTTACCCAGCTTAACCCGGCGATTCCGGAAAACCTGCGCGGCACCTTCGAGGGGATGGGGCATCAGGCCTCGGTGGACTACATTAAGAGCCTCGGCATTACCTCGGTTGAGCTGATGCCGGTGCACTGGTTCCCCCACGATCAGCACCTGCTCGATAAAGGGCTGAAAAACTTCTGGGGCTATAACACTCTCGGCTTCTTTGCCCCTGCAACGCACTACTACGGCCCCAACGGCATCAAGGGGTTCCGCGACATGGTGCGGGCTTACCACGATGCGGGCATCGAGGTGATCCTCGACGTAGTCTATAACCACACCGCCGAGGGCAACGAGCTGGGCCCGACCCTCTCCTTTAAGGGGATCGATAACTTCTCCTACTATCGCACCATGCCGGACCAGCACCGCTACTATATTAACGATACCGGCACCGGCAACACGGTGAACACCTCCCATCCGCGCGTTTTACAGATGGTAATGGACTCCCTGCGTTACTGGGTGGAGGTGATGGAGGTTGACGGTTTCCGCTTCGACCTGGGTACCATCCTGGGCCGCGAGCCGGAAGGCTTCGATCCCCGCGGCGGTTTCTTCGACGCCATTATGCAGGATCCGGTGCTCTCCAAAGTGAAGCTGATCGGCGAGCCTTGGGATATCGGCCCCGGCGGTTACCAGGTGGGCGGTTTCCCACCCGGCTGGGGAGAGTGGAACGACAAATACCGCGACACGGTGCGCGAGTACTGGCGCGGGGATAACGTCTCGTCCGACTTTGCCGCGCGCCTGCTGGGCTCCGGCGACCTGTACGATACGCGCGGCCGTCGTCCCTGGGCGAGCATCAACTTTGTTACCGCCCACGACGGCTTTACCCTCAACGACCTGGTCTCGTACAACGAGAAGCACAACGAGGCCAACGGCGAGGATAATAACGACGGCCACAACGATAACCGGTCATACAATTACGGCGCCGAAGGGCCAACCGACGACGAAGGCATCAACGCGGTGCGCGAGCGGCAAAAACGCAACTTCCTTACCACTCTGTTCTTCTCCCACGGCACCCCGATGCTGCTGGCAGGGGATGAGTTTGCCCGCAGCCAGATGGGGAATAACAACGGTTACTGCCAGGATAGCGACATCTCCTGGGTGCACTGGGAAGGGCTGCCGCCGGGGGCCGAGGCGCTGCGGGAGTATACCCGTCGCCTGATCCAGCTGCGCGCCGCCCAGCCGCTGCTGCGGCGTGAGAACTGGCGTGACGGCCTGGAGATCCACTGGTTCAACACCGACGGCGGCCCGCAGCAGCCGGAAGAGTGGGACGCCAGCGCTACTCTTGGGGTGATGATCCGCCGCCCGGACCTCGAGCAGGAGGAGGGTATCTGGCACGACGTGGTGATGCTCTGCAACCCGCTGGATGAAAGCGTGGAATACCAGCTACCGTTCCAGGAGGATGGCGGCTGGGTGCTGGAGCTTTCCACCGCCGAGCCTGAGCTTGAAGCGCCGACCACGGTCGAGGCCGCATATCAGGTGCCGGGACGCAGTATCGTTCTGTTCAGAAGACCGTAAGCGTGATGACAGAGCCGGCGAAAGCCGGCTTTTTTTGATCCTCAATACTTACGGGCTTGCCATTCATCTCTTGACCTGATGCGGGCCTTAAGTAGCATCAGTCCTATTCCTGACAAACAACCTTTCGCCGCCACCCATGACAACCCGCACAACCTTTTCCTTTACCCGACGTCCGCTGGTGCCCTATGCGCAGGATTATCCGCACGGCGCAAGCGAGCCCTGGCATGAACATGACTGCGCCCAGCTGCTGCATATTCTTACCGGCGTGGCGCGGGTGGATACGCCATCCGGCAGTTGGGTGGTGCCGCCCGGGCGCGGGGTCTGGCTACCGGCGGGTACCCGGCACGCCCTGCGGCTAACCGGGCAGGTGGCGGCCCGCACGCTGTTTATCGATCCGCTGGCGCGGGCCGATCTGCCCGCCAGTTGCCAGATAGTGCAAATTACTCCGCTGCTGCGGGAGCTGATTGTGGCCTCGCTGGCGCTGGGGGAGGAGGAGTACGCACCCGGCAGCCGGGATGAGCGTATTTATGAGCTGATCCTCGATGAGATCCGCGTGATGACGGTGTTGCCCTTCGGGCTGCCGGAGCCCACCAGCGACAACCTACGCCAGCTCTGCTCGCGCATGCGCGACGATCCCGCCGGGGACTGGTGCAGTGCCGCGGCGGCAAAGCAGGTCAACATGAGCGAGCGCACCCTGAACCGCCGCTTTCAGCAGCAGACGTCGTTAACCTGGGGAGAGTGGGCTCGCCGGGCGCGCCTGCTGGAAGCGCTGGTGCGCCTGGCGCAGGGGCAATCGGTGCTCAGCGTGGCGCTGGAGCTCGGTTACGGCAGCCACAGCGCCTTTACCACCATGTTTCGCCGGGTGATGGGCATCTCACCCAGCGACTATTTTCACAGAGCGTCGTCGTCAGGCTGAGCGGCGTTAAGAAATGCCTGCAGCGACGCGCGGGAGATATCGCTGTCAATCCCCACGCCCCAGCGGCTGGTGCCGTCGGCGAAGAGGCAGCGGATATAGGCCACCGACCGACTGTCGCTGCGCTCGCCAAGGGTGTGCTCGTGGTAGTCGGCGATGGTCAGCGGCCGCTTGCTGTAGATCGAGAGGGCGCTGGCCGCCGCGGAGAGCAGGCCGTTGCCGCAGCCGGCAATCCGCCGGATTTCACCTTTTATCAGCAGGGTGGCATGCAGCTGCAGCTGGCCGTTCTGCTGGCTTTCGCTCCTGTACTCCTTCAGCGCCAGCGGGGGCTGCGGCACCAGCCGGTAGCGGCTGCGGAAGAGTTGCCACAGGGCGCTGAGCGTCATCTCCCTGCCGTGGGCGTCGGTTTCCCGCTGTACGTGCAGGCTAAAGTCCTGCTGTAACCCCTTGGGCAGCTTCAGGCCGTGGTTCTGTTCGATCATCCAGGCGCTGCCGCTTTTCCCGGACTGGCTATTTACGCGGATCACCGCCTCATAGCTACAGCCAATATCCTGCGGATCGACCGGCAGATAGGGCATCTCCCAGAGATCTTCCGCTTTTCGTGCTGCAAACCCTTTTTTGATGGCGTCCTGATGCGAGCCGGAGAAGGCGGTATAGGCCAGACTGCCCGCCCAGGGGTGGCGGGGATGCACCGGCAGCTGATTGCAGGTTTCCACCGTCTCTACCACCTGCTTCATATCGTGAAACATCAGACCGGGGGCGATGCCCTGGCTGTAGAGATTCATTGCCAGGGTCACCAGACAGACGTTGCCGGTGCGCTCGCCGTTACCAAACAGGCAGCCCTCCACGCGGTCGGCTCCCGCCATCAGCGCCAGCTCGGCGCAGGCCACGCCGGTACCCCGGTCGTTATGGGGATGCACGCTGATGCACACCTCGCTGCGGCGCGAAAAATGGCGGCAGAAGAACTCGATCCGATCGGCATAAACATTCGGCGTGCTCACCTCGACGGTGGCGGGCAGGTTGAGGATCATCGGCCGTTCGGCGCAAGGCTGCCAGACGTCGGCGACCGCTTCGCAAATCTCCAGCGCGAATTCCGGCTCGGTAAAGCAGAAGGTCTCCGGGGAGTATTCATACTGCCAGCGCGTTTCCGGGTGCTGGTCACAGAGGTCGCGGATCTGCCGGGTCGCGCGGACGGCAAGATCCACCACTTCGGCTTTACTCATGCCGAACACCCGCTCGCGGAACAGGGGGGCGGTAGCGTTATAGAGATGAATCGTAGCCCGCTTTGCCCCGCGCAGCGCCTCGAAGGTACGCTGGATCAGCGCTTCACGCGCCTGGGTTAACACCTGAATGGTGACGTCATCGGGGATCAGCGCCTCGTCAATCAACTGGCGCACGAAGTTAAAGTCGGTTTGCGAGGCGGAGGGGAAGGCGACCTCAATCTCTTTAAAGCCGCAGGCCAGCAGCAGCTGCCAGAATTGCCGTTTACGCTCGCCGTCCATCGGCTCGGCCAGCGCCTGGTTGCCGTCGCGCAGGTCCGTCGAGAGCCAGCGGGGCGCCTGGAGGATCTGCTGTGAAGGCCAGCGGCGGTCGGGTAAATCCATCGGCGGGAAGGGGCGGTATTTCAGTTCCGGGTTGGTCAGCATGGTTTTCTCCTGTGGTTGTTATGCCATTGTGCGCAGGAGAAAGGGGCGCCGCTTTAGCGCCCCGGACAGAGCCTTGTGAGAAATGGACAACCTGCGGGTTAACTGCCCCAGCGGCTGCGCAGATAGCTGACCGCCTCCCGCGCCTGAGGCTGGTTGAGGTTGTTCTCCCGAAAGAGAATGGTGCCGCTGACCTGCGGCATCGACTCGTTAAGATCGAGCTGCTTTTTCAGCTCCGGCACGCCGCCGTTAATGGTCCAGTCCGGCTCGGTGCGCGAGGGCTCGCCCACCTTATAGAGCGCCACGCCGATATAGAGCCGGGTATGGGTTGGCTTGACCACCTCGGCCCACCATTTGGTCAGCACGTCATAGCGGGCCGCGTCGCGGGAGAAGGGCCAGTAGATCTGCGGGGCGATATAGTCCAGCAGGCCCTGCTGCACCCAGCGGCGGGTATCGGCGAAGGACTCATCGTAGGCGGCGGCACCGCGCGTATCCGAGCCGGCCGGATCGTGGGAGCGGTTACGCCATACTCCCGCCGGGCTGACGCCAAAGGCCACGTTGGGGTTGATCTGCTTAATGGTGCGCGACACCTGGGCAATCAGCTCCTGGGTGTTGTGGCGCCGCCAGTCGGCCTTAGAGGCAAAGGCCTGGCCGTACTGCCGCCAGGTCTGGGTATCGTTCAGCTGGGAGCTTTTAGTCTCGGTATAGAAGTAGTCGTCAAACTGCACTCCGTCTACCGGATAGCGCTCTACCACCTCGGCCACGATGCTGGTGATCCAGTCCCGCGCCTCGGGAATGCCGGGGTCCAGTACCAGGCGATCGCCGGAGGTGCGTATCCACTCCGGGTGCAGCACATAGACGCTGGCCGGGTTCAGCGACAGGGTGCGGTTTAGCGCCGCCACGGTGCCGGGCTTCACGTTGGTGGTCACGCGGTAGGGGTTAAACCAGGCGTGCACCTTCATGCCGCGTTTGTGCGCCTCGTCGAGCATAAACTGCAGCGGATCGTAGCCCGGATCCTGGCCGATGGTGCCGGTGAGCATATCTGACCAGGGCAGAATTTTAGAGGGCCAGAGGGCGGTGGCGTCCGGCTTGACCTGGAAGAAGACGGTATTGATGCCAAGGCGTTGCAGATTGTCGAGCTTATCGGTGAGCGCCTTCTGTTGCAGGCTGACGCGCAGCGCCGGGCTGCTGACGTTGACCGAGTTAACCGGCGGCCAGTCGAGGCGGGAGACGGTTGCCAGCCAGACGCCGCGCACCGGTTCGTTAAGGGCGTGATTCTTATCCGGCACCGGCTGTTTTGCCACCGGCGGCAGGGGGGTGACCAGTGATTTTGGCGGCTTTGAGGCACAGCTGGCAAGTAACAGCGCGCCGGCAACCAGCAGGGCCGACGTTGAAATGTTTCGCTTCATGGCCGTCAGCTCCTGGTGTGGCGATTATTGGCCCAGGGGGTGCCGGCCTCCTCTGCTGCATCCTGCGCAGGCTGCGGCTCCGCGTCTTCCAGGGAGTCAAGGTAGAGGGCTTCAACCTCGGCGCGCGCCCAGGGGGTGCGGCGTAAGAATTTGAGGCTCGACTTCACGCTGGGGTCGCTTTTAAAGCAATTGATATTAATGAGCTTCCCCAGTTTCTCCCAGCCGTAGCGCGCAACCAGCGCGTTAACCTGCATCTCCAGGGTGACGCCATGCAGAGGATCTTTTGAAATGTGAGCTGCCATGAGATGTTCGTTCCGTTGAAATTTTTACAGTGGATGTGCGAAGCGCTAAGAAAGGTTACATCATAATTCGTCCGTTTTCCGCGTGTTTGTCGCGGCAAGATAGCGGGCCTGCATCTCGTCCAGCGCGGCCTGGTTCTCCAGCCCCCACTGATACATCTGCTCAATCGGCTCGGCAAAGGTCCGGCCCAGCGGCGTCAGGCGATAATCGACCTTCGGCGGCACTACGTCATAGACGTGGCGGACAATCAGCCCCCGCTGCTCCAGCTCCTTTAAGGTCTGAAACAGCATCTTCTTTGAGATGCCCTGCAGGCTGCGCTGTAGCTCCCCCGTGCGGGCACGCTCTTCCGGCCAGTGCCAGAGCGCGTGGAGCACCATGGTGCTCCACTTTACCGAGAAGAGATCCATCAGCCGGCGCGGCGGCGAGTCGGCATAAAAGAACAGTTTTCCGTCTACCCAGGCTGGCACAGGCGCCTCCTTGTTTTATGGTCACCAGATGGTGACTACTATCAATATCGAACCCGTTTGATTAAAGTCTGCCGCCTTCACTCCCTGAAAGCCATTTATTTGTGAGGCTGCATGAAAGTTAACGCGTTAGTTGCCCGCGAGGCGACGTCCCCCCTGGTTTCCGATCGCATCGCCCTGCGTCCGCTGCAAAAGCAGGACGTGAATATTGAGGTGCTGTACTGTGGCGTCTGCCACTCCGACCTGCATATGGCGCGCAACGAGTGGGGCGTCAGCCGCTATCCGCTAGTGCCGGGCCATGAGATTGTCGGTCGCGTCGTGGCTACCGGCCCGGAGGTAGAGAGTTACCGCGTGGGCGACATCGTGGGCGTCGGGGTGATGGTGGATTCCTGCCGCAGCTGCCATTTCTGCCGGCAGCAGGAGGAGCAGTATTGCGAGGCGGGCTTCACCGCCACCTATAACGGGATCGATAAATTCACCGGCGAGAGCACCTGGGGCGGCTATGCCCGCAACCTGATTGTCGATCAGCATTTTGTGGTGCGGGTGCCGGAGAGCCTGCCGCTGGCGGGCGTGGCGCCGCTGCTGTGCGCCGGGGTCACCGTCTGGTCACCGCTGCGGCACTTCGGCGTTAAGGCCGGGGATCGCGTGGGGGTGGTTGGCCTGGGCGGGCTGGGGCATATGGCGGTCAAACTGGCCAGCGCGCTGGGGGCCGAGGTGACGCTCTTTACCACCTCGCCGGAAAAGGGGGCGGATGCCCGTCGTCTGGGGGCGAAGCGGGTGGTGGTCTCCCGGGATGCGCAGCAGATGGCACAGGCGCGCACCTCGCTCGATTTTATTATCGACTGCGTCGCCGCGCCGCACGATCTCGATCCTTACCTCGCTACCCTGAAAACCAACGGCCGGCTGGTGCTGGTGGGGATCCCGGACGACCGGCATACTTCGCCGGATATCACCCCGATGGTCTTCCGCCGCCTGAGCATTAGCGGCTCGTCGATTGGCAGTATTCAGGAGACACAGGAGATGCTCGATTTCTGCGGCCAGCACAACATCACCGCAGACGTAGAGATGATTGCCGGTGAGGGGATCGAGCAGGCCTTCGCCCGGATGCTGAAAGGGGATGTGCGCTATCGGTTCGTGATCGATATGGCGGCCACGCGCTGGTAAAGCCCGTGCTATGCGGTAGCCGCTGAGTGCGGCTACCGTCGGCGTGTCTCAGGAACCGGACTGGCGCAGCGCCCCCTGTTTCACTTTTTCGGCCGCCGTTTTCCCGGCGATAAAGGCGTGATCTGAGTTGTAGTACTCCCACTCGCTGTAACGTCCGGCCAGGGTGATACCGTGCAGCGACAGCCACTTTCTTATCAGCTCCACGTTCTCTTTGCGCTGATGGTCGTAGATGACGTAGGCGTAGGGGATATCAACCTGATTGGCCGTAATAATGGGATCGTTTTCACTAAAGATACCGGTCTCGATACACTCCCGAATGCAGCGGTCGATAAGCTCCTGGCCGTCGGCGGGTAGGGGTTTATCCGGGGAGTAGCTGATTTCACAGGTCAGGCCGCAGCCGCCCGGCGGGCTACAAAACGGGCTGGCGTTGCCCTGGACAAAGATCCGGTGGAACACCGTCTTACCGGCATAATAGATCCAGTGTTTATCGGTCAGGTCGTCACGGCCAATCCCCAGATTGACGCAACGTACCGAGACGTGGCGCAGCCCCTGCGCGGCCTTGCGTACCTCCGGCGGCGCCTCGTGCCCCATCAGGCGGATCAGCTCCGGCAGCACCAGAGTGCTAATCATCTGCTCATAGCGATACTGCCTGCCGTCAGAGAGCACCACGATGCGCTGGTGAACGTAGATTTTTTTCACCTCTGCGCCGGTTTCGACCCGGCCTTTAATATGGGGCAGGAAGCCGGACATCAGGGCCTGGAATCCCCCCTTCAGCGGGTAACCGAAGCGCGCGTTGGGGCCCATGGGTTTGGGCGTTTTATCCAGCGCACCTTCGATTATCTGGTCCAGATCCGGCAGGGGAACGCGACCGCCCAGCCAGGAGGTTTCCATCTCCGCGAGCGGCACCGTCCATAGCTTTTTATTGTAGGGAATGGCGAAGTGCCGGGCGATGCCAGCCCCCCATGTCCTGTAGATAAAGGCTTCGAAGCTCTCCCGATTTCCGGCCGGACCGGTGCTCTTAAAGTCCGGCACCGCGCCGTCGGCACAGCAGTCGTGGTGCTGTTCGGTCTGCTCCGGGCAGGCCAGGTTCACGTTTTTAACCCCGGTGCCGTAGCGCGCCTCGATGGCCCCCAGAATGCACTCTTTCACGATGCCGGAGGGCAAACCGTACAGCGCCCCCTGGAAGGGGTAGCGGGTATAGACCCCGTCCGTGTAGATCCAGGCCTCGCGGATCTGCCAGTGCAGGTTGTCCCCGAGCAGGGTGTTATAGAGCGCCAGCACCTCTTCATCGGCGGAAAACATAATGTGGCCCGCATAGTCGAAGGTGAAGCCTTTGTCCTGAACCGACCGGCATAGCCCCCCGACCGTCTCATAACGCTCCAGCAGGGTCGCCCCTTCACCGTAGTGATAGGCCGCGCTTAGCCCGGTGGGGCCGGCGCCGAGTATCAGACACTTCTCCGCTTCCGTCCGGCTTATCGTCGGGGAGATAAGATGCAGCACGGGTGCCCCGGCGCTGGTCTCTGGATCGCTGACCGGACTCCCGGACTCCTCCTGCTGTTGCGTAAAACCTTTTTCGATAAGTTCATGCATGCTCTGCACGGTCTTATCCCAGGAGGTGTTTGCTACTATGTCGCGCATCATCTCCTGACGGGCCTGAAGGACATCAGCCGGCATCTCCAGCGCCGCTTCACAGGCGGCCACAAAAGCCTGACGATCCCGGGCGACGGCCACGACGTGACCGTAGGGTTTTTCCACATCGGTGATAGCGGTACTGACTACCGGGAGCTGGGCCGCCATATATTCGAGCACCTTTGTCGGGCTGATAAAGCGGGTGGACTCATTGATGGCAAACGGCATCAGGCAGACATCCCAGCCTGCGAGGAACTGCGGTAGCGCCTGATAGGGCTGCATGCCAAGGTAATGAATATTCTCTCTGGCGGGCAGGGAGGCGGGATCTATCTTCACCACCGGGCCAACCATCACGATTTGCCACTCGGGGTGGGCATCGGCAAGGGTGGCGATCAGGGCGGTATCCATACGCTCATCGATTACGCCGAAATAGCCCAGCCGCGGGTGGGGGATCGGATCCTGCAGCGGATGGTGGTTGGCCCGATCCAGCGCCTGCTCAAAGTGCACCGCGTCCACGCTGCTGGCAAAGCAGTGGATATTAGGATGCCGCCCTTGCCTGGCCGCATAGAGGCTGGGGCCGCCCGTAAAGACGATATCCGCCCGGGCCAGCAGCGCCGATTCACGCTGCAAAAGCTGGCGGGGCGCTTTCTCAAAGGCGGAGAGCTCATCCATGCAGTCGTAGACAACCAGCGCCGGGGTAAAGACCTTCAGTAGCGGCAGCGCCATCGGCGTATAGAACCAGACCACGGAAACCTCATCCGGGGTTTTAATTTCCGCCAGCAGGGTTTCAAGCCAGGTGATCTGCGCATCGTGGAAGCCGTGGACCGTCGAGGGGGTGTGCGGCTTGATGACGGTAACGTTCGGCGCCGGATAGCTGTATTGCAGCTCGGCTTTTTCCGCTGAGAACACCGGCTCTTCGATAAAAACAATCTGATAATGCTGTGCCAGCCGGGTCATCAGATGCTGCGGGCGCTGAAAGACAAAGTCCCAGCGCAGGTGACTAAATACGTAGATTTTTTTCATGGCGGTGTTCTCTGTGCTGGTACAGGTTATGGCGCCTGATAACGTCTGGAAATGCGCCAGCCGGGACCGGGATTGCTCAAGCGCCTTTGCATAAACGACGTTCAGCTGCCGTTTAAAGGGGTTGTCGTTGTCGGGGGTGATATCCCATAAGCCGCTGCGGTGCCACGCGGTGCTCTCTTCCCAGTCGGGGCGGTCGATGATGGGGTAGAGGCAGATCCCCATCATCTCAACGCCCGCGAGCTGCGCCTGGGCTACCTCCGCGACCACCTGGTTGATCCAGGCGCCGCGTCCGCTGCCGACGTGGCTGGTTTCGGCAAGCAGTACGGGGCGGCGGTAGCGGTCATGGAGCTCTTTAAGCATCTCGTGCAGCCGTCGTCGTCGGGGATCCCCCAGATGCCAGAAGAGCCGCTGGTTGGTTTCCGCCTCCCACTGGTTATCGTGGTAGTAATTGGCGCCTATAAGATCCAGATAGCGCGGGTGGCCGCCCAGCTCTGGCTCCAGCCGGCCCGCCAGCATGTCCCAGGCCTGGTACTGCGCGGTGCGCAATGCCTCGGTTTGCTCGAGGGCTGGTGGCGTGTTGTCCGGTGAGACAAGGTGGATTATGGGATCGCAGTGTAAGATTCTGGCCCGGGGATCGGCCGCCCGGATGGCGTCGCAGGCGGCGATGGCCGCGCGCACCAGCTGGCGTTTGATCTCTATCCTTTTATCTTCCACCTCGCCGGAAACCGGAAACAGGCCGACGGCGATCCCCCAGGCGGTGAAGGAGATTTCATTCACCGGAGAATAGACGGGGGGCTCGTCATACCAGGGTTTTAAAAAAGTGGCCAGCGCGCCGCAGAGTTGAGCGAAACGGTCAATAAATGTCTGCGAAAAAAAATCAATATCCGTAGGCCAACCGTAATGACAAATTGTCCAGCAGATCTGAATCCCATTCTCTTTTGCCGATATCATTCTGGCGGTGACGGATGAAAAATCATAACCGTCTGATTTATCGATAAGGCGCCAGCCAGTACTTTCTCTTACCGTCGAAATGTTAAAGTCTGCAAGCGCACGATAATCTTCAGAATGCCTCTCGTCGTGTCCCGTTAAGTTATTCATCGAGAGCGCGTTACCCTGCCGGGTAACAAAGTCAGCACCTTCGTAGCCCGCCTGCCAGAATGACCGGAAAATAGGCATATTATTGCTCCCGCATGGATATGTCATTCATAAAAACGCAAGGAGATCGGCCTGGCCATTACGGCTAAGGCTTTTCATGGCTTTGTGGGAGCGGTTTCGTTTCTTTCAGGCTTGCTGGCGATATGCACTGCTTTAACAACAGGTTACGCTGGCTTCAACGGTACGGCGGCCTCGAAAATCATCCCCTCAGACACGGTAAAAAACACGCTGGCTTATCGTTCTCCAGGTGCTTATTTTTCTGCAATTGATTTATTATGAGTGAGGTAGAGTACTATCTCTCTTTTTACAACCATACTTTTGTATTGTATTTTTTTCTTCCATTTCTAAAATAGTAAATAAACCGGCAGTCTTCATGTTTCGCATAATCGCTCCGTTAAAGCCACATTGTTAATAATTTGAAAATAGCATAAGGGCGTTCACTAAGCCAAATTACCCAGCGGTTTATTTGCTGGCGCAGGTTTAAAACGCAGAAAACTTTTTCTTAATTAACTGCGGCTTCGTTATTAAAATAGCGATTAAAATCATCACCTGCGGCAATATATCTTTCAGTCATCTCGCTTAACCGCAGCGGAAATTATTTTAACGGGCAAACTTTCGCGATGCGGCGACGCACAGCATCACGCCGAAGGCCACAAAGACCATCACGGGGCTGACGGCTTCATGCAAAAGCAGTGCGGCAAGGCCAAGCCCGAGGAAAGGCTGTAAAAGCTGTAGCTGCCCCACGGCAGCAATCCCGCCTATCGCCAGCCCTTTGTACCAGAAAATAAAGCCTGCCAGCATGCTGAACACCGAGACATAGGCCAGCGCAAGCCAGCTGGCGCTGCCGATCCCGCGCAGGGTGGCGGGCAGCGTGATAAACGTGGCCGCCAGCATAAAGGGCAGGGAGAGGCTCAATGCCCAGCTAATCGTCTGCCAGCCTCCCAGGATGCGGGTGAGCCTGGCCCCCTCAGCGTAGCCCAGGCCGCAGACCAGAATGGCCGCCAGCATTAACAGATCGCCGGTCGCCGAAACAAAAGTGCTTTGCGAAAGGGCAAACCCCATCACCAGCACGCTACCCAGCGTTGAGAAGATCCAGAACGCCTTTTTCGGGCGCTCGCCGCCGCGCAGAACGGCAAAAAGGGCGGTGGAAAGGGGCAACAGCCCAAGATAGACAATGGAGTGGGCGGAGGTAACGTGCCGTAACGCCATCGCCGTCAGGAGTGGAAAACCAATCACCACGCCAAGGGAGACAATCGCCAGCGCCGGCAGATGGGCGGCGCGCGGGCGTTGTCGGCTAAAGCCGATAATAAGCAGGATCGCCAGCCCTCCGGCAATAGAGGCCCGCAGGAATGTCAGGAAGAAGGGATCCATCCCTAACACCGCAATACGCGTTGCCGGCAGCGAACCGCTAAAGATGACTACCCCCAACAGGCCATTGAGCCAGGCGGAAAGGGAACCGGGATGATTAACGGGTTCTGCATGCACGCTGTGTTCCTCGACTGTTTGTTGCCCACGATTGAGCCTTAGTGAGGCGGATGGTAATCTCACCAATTCAATACAATCAAATTATTGTCATGGATACATTTGATGAAAGCGCGCTATAAATCTCTTGTTGATAGCCTTGCAAAACGTATTCGGGCGGGAGAGATCGCCCCCGGTACCCGTCTGCCCACCCACCGCGCGCTGTCGGCACAGGAGCATATCTCGCTGGCGACAGCGACGCGGGTGTACAGCGAGCTTGAGGCCATGGGGCTGGTGAGCGGAGAAACCGGGCGGGGAACCTTCGTCAGGGATATTTCGCTGCCGCCCGGCCATGGTATTGACCAGCATGCGGTGGCAAAGGGCGTTATTGATCTTAACTTTAACTATCCGGCGCTAGCGGGTCAGGGCGATCTGCTGCGCGACGCGCTGCGGCAGGTGGCTGCGGCTGGCGATATCGAATCACATTTACGCTATCAGCCCCATGCCGGCAGGCAGACCGAACGAGAGATTATTGCCGGGCATCTCTCCTGGCAGGAGTTCAGGCCCGCAGCGGAAAACGTTCTGATCGTCAATGGCGCCCAGCATGGTTTGACCGTCACGGTGATGGGACTGCTGCGACCCGGCGACGTGGTGGCGGTGGATGCCCTGACCTATCCGGGCTTTAAGGCTCTGGCGGCGCTTTACCATCTGGAGCTTATCGCCATTCCCGCTCTTGCCGACGGGCCGGACCTGGAGGCCCTGGAGCAGCTTTGTCACAAAAGGCATGTCCGGGCGGTCTACACCATGCCGACGCTGCATAACCCTCTCGGCTGGGTACTGAGCGACCCGCAGCGAAAAGCGCTGGCGAACATTGCCCGTGCCCACGACCTGCTTATTATCGAAGATGCGGCCTATGCCTGGCTGATCCCGAGGCCACCACCGCCCGTTGCCAGCTATGCGCCAGAGCGCACCCTGTATGTGACAGGCTATTCCAAGAATGTCGCAACCGGCCTGCGGGTGGGGGCGGTTGTCTGCCCGGAGCGTTTTCGCGCCGCGCTGGAAAGAGCCATACGGGCCACCGCCTGGAACACGCCCTCCATTATGGCCACCCTGGTGTGCAACTGGATCCAGGATGGCACCGTCGCCCGTTTCGAAACCCTGAAAAGGCGTGACGCCCGCCAGCGGCAGTTCATTCTTCGCGATGTTCTGGGAGATATTCCCGTTATCGCCCACCCGGCATCTTATTTCGCCTGGCTGCCTCTGGCGGAGGAGTCCCGGGCAGACAGGGTGGTAAAGGCGCTGATGGATCACAATATTTCGGTGTCGACCGCAGAGCCTTTTAGCACCGCCGGGACCATGCCCCAGGCGATAAGAGTCGCGCTGGGCTCGGTGCCCATTGAGACGCTGCGTAATGCGCTGGAGAACGTGCGCGAGGTGGTGGAGTGTGAGCGGTATCGTTAGGGAATACGGGCCTGCCCGAAAGCAGGCCCGCCGGCGTTAAAACAGAACCGAATAGTTCATGCCAAAGGTTCTGCCGCGCCCTTTATAGGTGTAGAGCCCGGCGTCGCCATAGGTCGGGCTGTAAAGCCCTGGCGCTCGCTGTCCCCAGACGGTGGTGTACTCTTTATCCAGCAGGTTTTCGACGCTAAAGCTCAGCTTACCCAGCGGCAGCTCATAGCTGCCCAGCAGATCGACCGTGTTATAGCCGTCGATCTTGTTACCGGCTTCGTCAGAGACGTCAAAGGTCTGGGTACTCTGCACCCGCAGGTTCCACGGCCCCGGCGCCCACGTCAGCCAGGCACTGACCTTAGATGGGCTGGCGCTGTCCACCGTCAGCTTCTGCCACTGGCCATCAACCTGGGTCTCTGATTTGATGGCGTTGAAGTTAGCCCCGGTACTCCAGTCGCTCTCTGCAAAGAAGTAATCAACCTGACCCTCGATACCGTAGATACGACGCTTGTCGTCCTCAATATTAATGGTCATATCCGACTTATTAATATTGATGGTCTTGTCCGACAGGGAATAATACGCCGCTACCTGTGTACGCAGGCTTTCGCCGGTATAGCGCCACCCCAGCTCATACGCATCGACCTTGATGCCATCCAGCTTAGAGTCGTTAACGTTCACGCTGTTGGTCAGGCGGTAATGGCCGTCGACCAGCTGATAGCTGCCCGAGCCGTAGTACTTCGCCAGATCGGGAATTTCAAAGCCCTGGGAGAAGTTAAACCACAGCTGCTGGCGTTCCGTCAGCCGCCCGAGGATCCCGGCGTTGAACAGCACATTGTTGTAGCTGGTTTTACCGCCCGGCACCGCATCGGCGGAGAGGGCATTCCCTTTGGCGATGGCCTGCTGCTGGGTATAGCCGATAAAATCATCGACCTTGTTTTCCGCGTACTGATAGCGCACCCCGCCGCTCAGGGTAATGGCGTCGATGTCATAGCTGGATTGCAGGAAGGGGGCCAGGTTAGTAATGCTATAGCCCGGGTAACGCCCGACCCGGTAAGCGTTCTCCAGATCCAGCCCGCCGCTCTGGGACGCTTTGGCCAGATTGAAAAACTGCTGGTTGGCATCGAAGGTTTCGTGGTCGGCGTCCACGCCGTACGTCAGCGTCAGGTCGTCCACCGGCTTGCTGTTGAGCGTCAGCTTGCCGCCCCAGTAGTTAGTATTCTGCTGGGAGGCACCGATACTGCTGACGGCCGAGCCCGACAGAGTAGGGAAGGGATAAAACGTCAGAGTTTCGTCGCGATAGTAGATCTGCGCCACCAGATCCTGGCCGAGGAAATCGGTGTTGGAGTACTGCAGGTTGATGAGGTGGCGCTCGGTGCCGGGCAGGCGGTCGGAATCAAGATTGCCAGAGTTATACGCTTTTCCCTGCCCGGTTACGGCAGAGAAATTCTCCCCGAGATAGAGGCCGTGCTTGCCGTCAGACTCGCTCTTAAAATATTGCGTGGTGAGCTGGATCTGCTGGTGGTCGTCAATCTCCAGGGTACCTGTACCCATAACGTCCAGCCGATCCGAATACTGTAGCCCCGTCTGGGTGTTATCAATAATGACCTCATCACCCTTACCGTCATACCAGCCGCCGTAGCGCTGGTAAGCGACGGAGAGCCGCCCGGAGGCCTTATCCGTACCGCCGCTGACCGCCGCCGCCACGTTTTCATCATGATCGTTATGGCTGTTAAAGCCGCTTTTGGCGCCGGTCTGGAACTCAACTTCTCTGTCCGCCTGGCCCTTTTTGGTGACGATATTAATCAGGCCACCGGTACTGCCGCCGCCGTACAGGGCGGTGGCGCCGGAGATCACCTCGATGCGCGAAATATTAAACGGGTCGATGGAGTCAAGCTGTCGGCTGTCGCTGCGGGATGAGTTCAGGCGCACCCCGTCCACCATCACCATCATCGAGCGGCCGCGCATATTCATGCCGTAGTTGGTGCGCCCCTGGCTGCTGACGTCCATCCCCGGAATGAGCTGGGCCAGCACCTCTTTAAGCTCCTTGCCGCCCTGCACCTGCTGCTCAATTTCACTCTGTTCAATGACCCAGGTGGTTTGCGCCATCTCCGCTACGCTGCGGTGCGAACGGCTGGCCGAGACGACCATTTCGTCGGGCTGTGCGCTTGCCGCCCAGGCTGAAGACGAGACAATGGCTAACAGGCAGGGGTTAAGAATCCATATCGATCGACGCTGCATGGGTGATACTTTTCCTGTTAATAAATCACGGGCAATATTCTTTGCCGGTAATAACGAGTTATATGCCTTTCACCTGCGCTAATACGAAGTCTCCCTATTAATCGGGAGGCGGGAAGGGCGTGTAATTATCCGCTCAGCTGTTTTTATAAAAGCCAGAGGTATGCGCGGAGCTGCATACAAAGGTTTAAAGACTCTGTATCCATAAGGCTTATGGGTGAATAACTGCTTGATCCATAGCCACTTATCGCGCCGATGATAACGGATATCGTTATCATATGCATTTGCAACCGATTGGCAACAACTATGTAACTATCCTGTTAGCGAAATACCTGCCAATATTTAGGGGTGAGACAGAGGCATCCGGCTAACGATCGGAAAATGGCAAACCCGGCAGCCGCATTTAAAAAGAGGCCCGGTTGACCAGGAAAGTAGCAGCGCTAAACGGACCAGCGAGAAAGGGGAATATTATTCAATGGTTGCCATAGCGGCGGGGGAATAGCAAAAAACGGCCTTGATCTGTTTCTTCCTATAGCTTAAAAGCATAAAAATCCGATAACCTTTAAGAAGTTAGGCACTTTTGACACCGTATTGTTTGAGAGTATACTTAAGCCGCTTTTAGCATATCCACTCATCCTGCCAGGGTAAAAATATATGTTCTGGATAATTAACGATAATATTAAATTTTATCCAGAGCAAAATAAGCTGGTCTCCGTCACTAATTCAGAGCTAAGTGCGGTCCTCACGTCTCCCGCCAGCCGCTGCCTGAGCTTATTGCTGGAGTCATATCCGCAGGTGGTGACGCAAAAAACCTTTTTCACCTCCGTCTGGGCCGAAGACGGGATGCTGGTTCCTGCTAATACGCTTTATCAGAATATATCTATTATCCGTCGCGGATTAAAAACCGTGGGTGAGACCGACGAGACGTTGATCTCTACCGTTCCCCGCAAGGGTTTTCAGATAAGCAGCAGCGTGAGGGTCGTCAGAGTCGACGTGCAGGAAGATGCGCTGCATGCCCCTGATACCAGCGCGATCGAGGCTGAACCCTCAGGATCCACGGCTGACGCACCCACGATAGAACCTGTAACCACTCCGGCGCGCGGAAGCGTATGGCAGCGATATCCCCGTGTTATCCCTTTACTTATGATGCTGCTGTCGCTGGGGCTCGGGTTATCCCTGTTCCAGCTACCGTGGCACCGTGCGGCTGATAAGGATTTTTTTACCGGTTATACGATTAGTAAAATCGAGAATGGCTGCCATTTTTACACATGGAACGATGATATTAAGAAATTTGGCAACTTCACCAAATACAGGAATATGATTTTGCAAACAGGCCTTGATTGTGAAAAATATCCCTGGGTTTATTTCTTGTCATCCAGTTCGGCGCCCGCGCTCTCGGCGTTCATCTGCCCGGAGCCTTATGAAACGCCATCGAGTTCAGGATGTATCACCCTCTATTTTCGCTGGAGTAAGCGGTGAAAACAAAAGCTATTGTTTTATCCTGCATGGGGCTGTTTATCACCGGCGCGTTAATTTCGTGGGGCTATCATCTGTACGAAGAAAAAAAACGTGATACGCAGGTCTGCGCCGCAACGACGATTATTTATCATAACAACGTGCGCGCCAGCATGACGCTGGATTTTATGTACACCCTGCAAGGCCAGACCGGTGTTCTGGCGGTGAACGGTTCCTATTTTATAGACGACAAGCTGGCGGGGTCGATCCGGCGCGACGTCTATTATAAATGGACGGAAAACAAAGATACCTTTCGTTTCCAGTCCGAAAAGGTGAACAAAATCATTAGTGATGACTCCATCTCGGACGAAGACCTGGCCGAGGTGTTGCCTGATTTTTACGTCTACCCTGGGAAAAACATCACCTATTCAATCGTGCCGCAGGGGGCGAATAGCTTTATGTTTACCGTAGGTAAGCGCCCGGTGTTCCTGTGCTACCGCTGACCGATTTTATCTGCTCTGGCATTAAATCAAATTACACCGCTGCCTGGTGAGCGCTGCGCAGGCGGCTCAGGCTGAATATCACCGAGGCCGCTGAAAATGCGACGGCGATCCACAGCGCATAATGCACCGCCTGTTCATCCGCCGACTGGCGCGTACCCGTTGCTATCACAGACAACAGCACACCCACGACGGCGGCCCCCAGGCACTGCCCGAAGGTTCGCACGATAGATAAGACGCCGGACGCATAGCTGGCGTACTCTCGTGCAACGTTTCCCAGCATCTCCCGGTTATTGGGGCTCTGGAAGCTACCAAACCCGATACCGCACACCAGACTCCGCAGCCCGATATCCCATGAGGATGGGCTGGCAGGCAGGGTTGCCAGCAGGATCAACCCCACGACAAACATCATCAGCCCGAGGGTGGCAATCAGCGGGGCGGAGATAGTGTCCGCCCAGCGACCCGCGTGCGGAGCAATTAACACGATCCCAATCGGCCAGGGGGTAAACAGCAGCGCAGATGCCACCGGGCTGTAGCCATACACGCCCTGGAATAAAAACGGCAGCGCGACAAAGGTAATGCCCTGGCTGACAAAAGAAGCCAGTGAGGTGAGAGCCGCGAGGGTAAAGCGGGCGTTGCTGAAAATAACGGGCGGCAGCAGCGGACTGTGGGCACGGCGAATATGCCAGATAAAAGCCGTAGTGCCAGCCGCTGCGAGAAGTGCCCAGCTAACCGCTTGCGTATTGAGGTGATTGCTGGCGCCCTGCAGGCTATTCGCCGCCATAATCATTGCACCTAACAACATGGCAGAGAGCACGGCCCCCGGCGCGTCAAACGGCACCCGGATAAGATCTGCTTTGCGCGGCAGAGCCTTCCAGGCCAGCAAAAGCGCCGTCGTTCCCGGAAGCACGTTAATGGCGAACAGCCATTGCCAGCTCAGCGTGTGCAGTATTGTTCCGCCCAGCACGGGCGCAATGGCGGTACTGGCGGCAATGAGTAGCGCATGCAACCCCAGAATGCGCCCAAGCAGCCGCCCCGGAAAGACGGATCGCAGTATTGCCGGGGCGATACTCAAGGTCGCCGCGCCGCCGATCCCCTGCGAAATGCGCATTCCGATAAGCATCTCCGGCGTTTTCGCCAGCGCGCATCCGATCGAGGCCAGCGTAAAGAGGGTAAGACCGGTCAAAAAAACGGGGCGATAGCCGAAGCGTGTCGCCAGCGCGGCGAAGATGGCCAGCGTCATGGCCGCTGACAGCAGGTAGCCATTGGCGAACCACACCGCAACGCCGGCGGGGACCTGCATGGCGTTTGCCATGGGCGGCAGCGCGACGTTGATCATGGTGCCGTCAAAGACCCCCATCAGCGTGGTGGTCATGACTGCGGCCATAACCCATGCACGTTCTTTACCGGGCAGGCCTTCATCGCCGGGTTGGTTGGAAAATAGCGTAATCATCATGACTCCTGGGATGGTGTTTTGCTGAAAAAATGATAATCATGGAGCCGGTAAGGCGGAAGACGCAGCATTTGCACTTTATAGTTGCATCAAACGCCACATCTTTTTTCACAGCGAGGAGTAACCATGGCCGACCCGGATTTTAATTTGCTTATCGCGCTCGACATTTTGCTGGCAGAGGCCAGCGTGGCGGGTGCCGCGCGGCGTTTAAACCTGAGCACGTCGGCGATGAGCCGCACGCTCAGCAGGCTGCGCGAGGTGACGGGCGATCCGCTGCTGGTGCGGGCCGGGCGTAATATGGTCCTGACGCCCTGGGCCCAGGCCACCCGGGATCGCGCCAGAGCCGCGGTGCATGAGGCGAGGGCGGTGCTGCAACCCTCACAGGAGACGCTTAAGGTGGAGGAGCTTGCGCGGCTGTTCACCATTCGGGCAAACGATGGTTTTGTGGTCGCCTTTGGTCCCGCGCTAATTGCCGCCGTGGCGAAAGCCGCCCCCGACGTATGCATCCGATTTGCCCCGAAACCCGAAAAGAGCCCCCGCTATCTGCGGGAAGGATTAGTCGATTTAGAGATCGGCGTTCAGAGCAATATGGGGCCGGAAATACGTCTCCAGCGCTTATTTCAGGACCGGTTTGTTGGCGCGGTGCGTAAAAACCATCCGCTGGCATCGCTGCCCACGATCGATGTGAACGAGTATGTGTCATGGGGACATGTGGTGGCCGCACCCAACGGGTCATTACACGGATTCGTCGATGACGCCCTGGCTGAACTGGGCGTGACGCGCAAAGTGGTAAGCGTGGTGCCGGGGTTTCCAACGGCGTTATCCGTGGCGCTGGAATCCGATCTTATCGCCATGGTGCCTGCGCTGTATCTGCGTAACCAGCAGATGACCACTAATCTGCATATTTTTGAACTGCCCTTTAAAACCCGCACCATAACGGTTTCGCAGATGTGGCACCCGAGAATGGAAAACGATCCGGGTCACCGATGGCTGAGAGAGAAAGTGCGTGAAGTGTGCCGGGAGTGCAGGCAGGAAGCCTGAGTGCGCGACGGACATCCCAGGGGCAGGCGCGATAACCCATCGGCCAGCAAGAAAGGGCCCCCGGATGTCATTTAGCTAACAGACATTCAGGCGGTTAAAGAGGGTCTTTAAGCCGCGTTGCCAGCGCTCTCCAGTCGAAGGGCTCAAGCTGCGTATAGGTCACTCCTTGTGCCGCCATACGTTGTGGCAAATGGCGCTGGGCTTTCGCCGTTGCCTCACTCATTACGCTTTCGCCCGCCGCATCGCGAAGGGTTTTGACCACTTCTTCCATCTCTTCGCTGCGTCGGATGCCGTGCTCGGCAACCCGGCTAATCAGGTAGCCGGGGAGGGCGTCGTTCCACCCCATTGAAGGGAAGCTGGCATGGAGCGATGCGAGCACCGCCTCTTCCACGCCATACTCGCGAGCGGCGAACAGACATTCGGTGGTAAGCGCCTCCAGTCCTTTGATCATCACGCTGCGACACATCTTGATCGCCGATACGCTGCCTACGTCGTTCCCGCCGTGGCGGGCATTACAGCCCAGCGCGGTCAACAACGCGGCGATCGCTTCCGCCTGCGGTCCGCCCGTTAGCAGAGGCGTTCTGAGTGCCGCAGGGGGCACCGGGGCCATTACCGCCACGTCCACATAAGCGCCGGGCTTAAAGCGTTCTGCAGCCTGACGCTTGGTCTGCGGGGCGACGGAGTTCAGGTCGAGAAAATACTGGGTATCCGTCATCAGTTGCGCTGCCTGTGAGGCGACATCCAGCGCGGCGCCCGCCGTAACGGTGGAGAACACCAGCGTGGCATCTGCCAGCGCATCAGCCAGAGAGGTGGCTGCCCGCACGCCGCCGCGATGCGCTTTCGCCAGCATCGTCTCGCGCGCCGGACCATCAAGCTTACAATCCCAGATGGTGACCGGGTTCTCTTTTGCCAGCGCATCGGCGAGGATACCGCCCGCCTCGCCATAGCCTATAAAGGTGATTGTCGTCATTATTGCTCCTCATGCGGCCAGATACGGGCCGGAATGCACACCTCGCCGGCGAACAGCAGGCGCGCTGTTCGCAGTAGACCGCAGCCTGCCAGTTGCCCATTGTCACCGAGCCGAAGTGCCACGCTGAATTCACCGGTCGGATGCTCAACGCTCAGCTCAGGCGCGTGCGCAAGGCTAACCAGCCCCTGCGCCACCGAGCCGGAAATAAGACAGGCACTGGCGACGCTTACTGCACCAAACACGCCGATGGAGGCATGGCAGCGGTGCGGAATAAAGGTCCGGCTACTGATGGCCCCTCCGGCGCGCGGCCTGGCTATCAGCGTCATTTTGGGCACCGTGCGCTGTGCCACGTCGCCCAGGTTCATGCGCGGCCCGGCCTGCAGCCGAATCGACTCCAGCCGCTGCTTCAGTTCATCGTCGGCGTCAAGCTGCTCGCGGGTCTCATACCCGGTGCGCCCCAGGTCGCTGGCGCGGATCAGGACAACCGGCATGCCGTTATCGATACAGGTCACCTCGATGCCGTCGAAGCGATCCTTTGCCTGGCCGGTGGGAAGTAGCGCGCCGCAGCTTGAACCCGCCACGTCGAGGAAGTTGAGCACAATTTTGCTGGCCGTACCGGGCACGCCGTCAATGCGGGTATCCCCCGCATACTCCACGCCCTCTGTATTACAGGGCACCTCTGCAACCGCAAGCTGGCCGGTGTTTTCCATAAAGATGCGCACCCGCGTCAGGGGTGCGATGCAGTCAACAAGGCCGCGCTCAATGGCAAAAGGGCCGACGGCAGCCAGAATGTTGCCGCAGTTCTGCCCGTAATCGACGACAGCGCGATCGACGTTTACCTGGCCAAAAAGATAATCGACGTCGGCATCCGGCCGCGCCGAACGGCGAATTATCGCTACCTTGCTGGTCAGCGGATCGGCCCCGCCAATGCCGTCGATTTGACGCGCATCCGGCGAACCCATTGCCGCCAGCAGCACGGCGTCCCGACGGCCCGGATCTGCCGGTAAAGCGTCCGCGAGGAAGCAGGCCGCTTTCGAGGTGCCGCCGCGCATCAGCAGGCAGGGTATTCTGCGTTGCGTCATGTTAGCTCTCCACGTCTTCCGCGCTGTCGTAGTAACGCAGCCCTTTTTCGGCCAGGCGCGGACGCATGGCGTAGATATCCAGCCCCAGTTCGCCATTGCGCATCCGCTCACGTTTCGCCTCTTCGTTCGCCATACGCGTTTCGGCTTTTGCCAGAACCGTGCGGGCGAGGGCGTGCGGGATGACCACCACGCCGTCGTCGTCGGCCACAATCACATCCCCTGGCGTCACCAGCTGACCGGCGCAGAGAACCGGGACGTTAACCGAGCCCAGCGTCTCTTTCACCGTTCCCTGGGCGTAAACCTGGCGGGACCAGACGGCAAAGCCCATCTCACGCAGGGTATGCGAATCCCGGATGCCGATATCACCCACCAGGCCCACGACGCCGCGCGACTGTAACGACGTGGCCAGCAGGTCGCCGAAGAAGCCATCCCCGCAGGGGGAAGTAGGGGCTACCACCAGGATATCGCCCGGACGGCATTGCTCGACGGCCACGTGGAACATCCAGTTATCTCCTGGCGTGACCAGCACCGTGACCGCATTTCCGGCCCGGCATATTCCCTGTTGAATGGGTCTGATGTGCGGTGCCATAAGCCCCTGACGGTCAAATGCCTCGTGGAGAGTCGCGACTCCCGCCGCGGTAAACTGGCGCAGCGCGGCCTCGTCATGACGGGGAAGGGTGCGGATCACCACTCCTTTGCGATTCAGCAGGTTCATGCGAGGTTCTCCGTTACGCGCGGGAAGATGCTCTGGAAGCCTTCGGCATGCACGATATCGCGCGCGGCGGTGATCCCGATGTTGCGCTTTGCCTGCACGCCCCGCTGGAGCGCCACGCGGGTATAGTATTCCCACAGGTGTTCCTGGCCCTGCATACACTGGATTGCCTGGTATTTTTTCTCCCAGACGCGGGTGATATCCAGCAGGACGTCCGGCTTCCAGTTGCACTGTTCCGGCTGATGCGGTTCAAAGCAGTAGACCGGCGGCGCCTGCACAACAGGTTCGCCAGGACGATATCCCTCAGCCTGGGCGATGATGCGGGCTTCCTGGGCCAGGTTCGACGCCAGCGGATGATCGTAGTTATAGGGATCCTGCATGGAGTGGGTCAGGACAAAGTGCGGTTGTACGCGACGATAAACATCCGCCAGGCGGAACAGCGCCTCTTTGTCGGCGCGCAGCGGATAGTCGCCCATATCAAAAAACTCCACGCTGGCACCCAGAATATCGGCAGCAGCCTGGGCCTCTTCCCGGCGATGATGTTTTACCTTCTCTTCGGTCATATTGCCTTTGCGCCACAGTTTGGCGGACTCCCCGCGCTCGCCGAACGACAGGCAGACGATATGCACCTGATAGCCCTGCTCAACATGCAGGGCTATTGCCCCGCCAGCACGCCAGACGAAATCGGCGGAGTGGGCGCTGACGACAAGGGCACTTTTTTCACGAATCGGTTGGGACATGATGGCTTCCTCTGTTGTTTTTTTCAGCTTGTCACGCCCGGTCTCTGAGAGGTAATTCCTTAACTTGTGAACGCTATGATTTTTATTTATGTTGTTGTTCCGATGATTGAGTGAGGCCTGGCGAAGCATGCAGAAACGTAAGCAAAATAATTCGATAAATATCATGCAGCTACGTTTTTTCTGTCAGGTGGCTTTGCGGGGGAGCGTATCCCGTGCAGCCGATGATTTATTCCGTACTCAATCTGCCATTACGCGGGCGATCCGCGATCTGGAAGCCTCGCTGAACGTCATTCTCTTCGAGCGTCACTACAGCGGCATGGTGCCTACGGAGTACGGCAAATGTATTTTGCCGCGCGCCAGGCGGGCGATAGAGGATTTGCAGGCCGTACCTGCGCTGATGCAAAAAATGAAGCTGCGTGCCAGCGCCTCTACCGCGCTACCGGATGCGGGCTGGCTGTTCCATACCCGCCGGCTGGAGATATTTATTCAGCTGTATCACGTTAACCATACGCAGACCGTCGCTACCCATCTTGGGGTGACGCAGCCGGCGATCAGCGCAGCGCTTAAGATTCTGGAGAAAGGGGCAGACGCGACGCTGTTTCGCCGGACGCCGGAAGGGGTGCGCCCGACGCCTGCGGCCGATGTGCTCTATCCCCACATCAGCCGGGCGCTGAACGAACTGGATAATATCTGGAGCGATCTCGCCGCCCGACGCGGGGTGCTGGAGGGGAGCGTGCGTATTGGCGCGCTGCCGCTCAGCCGAACACAGCTGCTGCCCGGCGCGATCGCCAGTTTCCTGGCACGCCATCCGGGTATTACGGTAATGACAAACGAAAGCCCGTATGAGTCCCTGGTGTCGGACATGCGCGCGGGCAATATTGATTTTATTATCGGCGCCCTGCGTCAGGATGAAGATCTCCCCGACCTGACAAGCGAAGCGCTCTTTGAAGAAGATATGTTAATTCTGGTGCGCAACAACCATCCGCTGCTGCGCGATCCGGATCCCAAAAGCAAACTGGCGCAGGCCCAGTGGGTACTGCCTCGCTCAAATGCCCCGGCGCGCCATTTACTGGATAATGCCTTTATCACCTCAGGCCTGCCGCTACCGCAGCCGTGCGTTGAAACCGGTGACGCGGCAATGGTGCGCGGCCTGCTGCTCAACTCAGACATGCTGGCGGCGGTATCTACCAGCCAGATGCGCTTTGAGATAGACAACGGCCTGCTCACCGTTTTACCGGTTCGCCTGCCCGATACGACCCGCCGGATCGGGCTGACTTTCCGTGAGGGGAGCCTGCCGTCACCGGCGATGCAGGCGCTGCTGGCGTTTATCCATCAACAGGTAGCGAAAGACTAACGGGTACCGGCCACGGAGTAGGTGACCTGCTGGTTACGTGTTTTCTGGAACTCCTCCAGCGTTTGTCCGCGCATCGCGGCGTAGATATGCAGATTCGATACCCCGACCACCGCGCCCATTTTCTCCAGCAGGAAAAAGCTGGCGCCGTACTGGATCAGCCCGCGCCAGTCGCGTTCGGTCAGCAGGCGTTGCTCCTCCTGACTTAGCCCGGCCTCATCGTATAGCGCCTGAGGCGTGCTCAGGAAGCGCTCGCGCCAGGCCGGCTGTGTCAGCTTGTGCAGGAAGCTGTTCAGCCGCAGGCCGTTCAGGCTACGCTCATGCGTAAAGGGATAGGTCCCCGGCAGGTTTTCAACCCCGGCCAGCTGCTGCGCCATATGCTGACGGTGGCGGGTCAGGGTATCCACGGGCGGCGTGCGGGCATTGTTTTCCAGAATCAGCGTGGCGATACCGGTCATGGAGGGCAGGTAGTAGTCGCGCCAGGTCTCAGTGACGTTCGCCGAAAGCGCGCCGCGCATCACCAGCCACATAATGACCTCCGATCCCTCCATGCCGCCCAGCGTCGCATATTCGCCAATGGTCATTTCCGTGAGTTTTTGCGGATCGTTCACCAGCATGTCGACAAACTGCGCGTCCCAGTCGGTATTGTTGAATCCGCAGCGTTCACCGTGGACCTGATGCGACAGCCCGCCCGTGGCGATAATCGCCACGTCAATATCCTCCGGATAGCTTTCAATGGCACGGCGCAACGCCTGGCCAAGCTTATAGCAACGCTTCGCGCTGGGTACCGGGAACTGAAGTACACCTATCTGCAGGGGGATCACCCGCGTCGGCCAGCCCGTTTCCTGCTGCCAGGGAAGCAGCGCCGACAGGGGTGAAAAGAGCCCGTGGTCCAGCTTTTTGTTCATAAAGAAGGACATATCAAACTCGTCGGCCATCAGGCTTGCGCCGATATGCCGCGAGAGTGCCGCATCGCCCTTTACCGGTGGCAGATCGCGCGGGCCGCCGCCTTCGTCCGCCACGTCGTATTCATGGTCGATGCCGAGAGTAAAGGCGGAGTAATGGTCAAAGAAAAAGGCGGTCACGTGATCGTTAAAGATGTACACCAGTGCGTCGGGCTTTTTCTCATCAAGCCAGCGCTGTAGCGGCTCAAAGCTTTGAAAAATAGGTGACCACGCCGGATCCTGCTGTTTGTGGTGATCGACCGCGAAGCCAATCGTCGGCGTGTGTGAGACGGCAATACCGCCAAGAATTCGGGCCATGGGTAAACTCCAGTTATCGGTTATGCAGGGTTTGCGACAGTGCGCTCAGTTCTGCCTCTGTTGCGCGAGGCTTTTGTCGGTTCATACGGTGCAACAAAATCGCGATGCCCGCCAGGCATGCCGGCAGAGCTAGCACCAGAAAAATAGACGAGTGCCCCGGAACGGCCAGCATGATAACGCCGCCGAGCGTGGAGCTCAGAATCGCCCCGGTGCGGCCGATGCCATGCATCCAGCTTACGCCGGTAGCGCGAATTTCCGTCTGGTAATAGGCGGGTGAATAGGCCTGAAGCCCGTTTTGTGCGCCATTAATGCACATGCCGCTAATAAAGATCAGTACCGCCAGCGCGACAGAGTTAAAGTCCATCAACCCCTGCGAGAGCAGGCACAGGCAGCCGAGGAAGTAGGTAAAAGCGATCACTTTTTTCGCTGCGGTTCTATCCATCAGATAGCCGACAATAATGCCGCCAAGCGGGCCGCCGAGCTGGAACAGACCGGTAATAATCGCCGCCTGCTGCAGGGAAAGCCCACCCGAACGCAGGATAGTGGGCAGCCAACCGTTCAGCAGGTAAATCACAAACAGTCCCATAAAGTAGGTCAGCCACAGCGCGACCGTACCCCGGGCGTAACCGTGGCGGAACAGCTGAGCAACTTTGTTGCGGCGGGAAATCTCCGGAGCATTAAGCCTGAAGACCGTCTGCTCACTAAAGTTTCCCCCCAGGCGGTTTAGCACCCGGGCAATTTTTGCAGCAGGTTGTCGGCGAGCAACCATGCTCATCGCCGATTCCGGCAACATGCCGAACATTACCGGCAGGAGCAACAGCGGCAGTACGCCGCCAAAGATAAGTGCTGAGTGCCAGGTGTAGTGTGACAGAAGCCCGGCAGCGATAAATCCGCCGAGACCGGAGCCGACGTTAAACCCACTGTACATCAGGGTGATCATCAGGCCCTTGCGACGCTCAGGCATATATTCTGCCACCAGGGTGACGCAGTTGGGCATGACCGCGCCCAGTCCAAGCCCGGTCAAAAAACGCATCAGGGCGAGCTGGGTTGGGTTTTGTGCAAAGGCCGCCGCCAGGCTGAAGACCGCAAAAAAGGCCACCGATCCGAGAAGGATCTGTTTTCGCCCGTAACGGTCCGATAGCGGCCCCGCAACCAGCGCCCCGATTGCCACGCCGAACATGGCGGCACCGAGGATCGGCCCCAGCTCGGCACGGCTTATGCCCCAGCTTTCGAGCAGGGCAGGGGCAATAAAGCCCATTACCGCCGCGTCATAACCATCAATCATTATGATGAGAAAGCAGAGCAGCAGAACCTTCCACTGAAAACGTGATATCGGCTGGGCGTCGATCCACGCTTTTATATCAACAACCGGTGTTTGAGTCATAGGGTCACTTCCTTTAGCAGGCGGTATGAATGTTCTGATTAGTGTTATGTGTTGAACTTTCGTAACCAACTTAAGGCAGGTGCCGGGCGGTGTCTGGTTCAAAAAACCAGCCGTGGGTATGAGTTCTATTTATAATGTGATGGGCGTGGCGAAATAGGTTCTCTGAAAAGCCATGACTTTATCTGTTGTTCGGTAACTTGCACGTTGGTAAGGATGCCGGTTGGTAAGTTGATAGTGTTTAAAACGGAATAACGGATTATCGCTGATGACCATCAGTTTCAGAATGGAACAGCGCAGGGAAGGTAAACGGCTTGATTTTCAGAACCTAAAGTAAGCGGGCTTGAGTGTCGTTACATTCAGAGTCCTGTGTAAGGGGGCAAGGTATGGCCGTTAGAGACTCACGGAAGCTTAGGCTATGGCACCTGAAATCCTATTTAACATAATATACATTATGCGCACCAAAGTTATGGTAGAGAGGTTTTAGGATTTAATCTGGGAGTTTGCCCGCATTCAGGCTCACCCTTATGGGCTTCTGATAACTCCCTATGCAACGGAGTTTTCACGTTGGATAAAGCCAGTATCATTCGAGCTGCTGTCGGCCAGCACATAACCATACTCAGCAGCCACGCTATTGCCGGGCCTGTTGCGGTTTATCAAAGCGCTCTTAATAGTCTGGCTGGGTTACCGGCATATACTCCTTTAACCTTCACAGGCTTTGTCACCACACTGCCGGCACCGATAACGGCGCCGCTACAGATTTCTGTTGTCAGAATCGTTGCTCCGCTCCCCACAGTGACGTTGTTGCCTAAAGTAATTTGGATCCAGTTATCCGCAGTTGAGTCCGGACCTCCCGTTTTGAACAGGTCATTGGCAAAATTAACCCCATGTCCGATAAAACAGTCTTCACCTTTCGTTACGTTTTCACAGATAAATGTATGGGACTGGACGCGGGTTCGGTTACCAATAACACACCCCTTTTGGATCTCAACAAAGGGTCCAATAAATACATCGTCGCCCAGCTTACATTCATAAATATTTACTGGCATAACAACTGTACAGTTATTACCTTCCTCAATTTCACGGATGCCGCTTTCAAGAACTCTCATGGTGATAAATCCCTTATAAATCATGTCATTACAATGAGGTGCCCTGATTATTAACTGGTGAGAGCCAGGAAGCCATGAGTAGCCATATAAATCCCGACACATCCAATCAACATACTTGAGAAATAAGGTGCTTTTTTTGCAATCGAACTGAAACCATTCCAGCGTTTTGCAACCTGACGTACGCTGACGGCTGCACCAACGCCTACAGTCACTAGCGTCAAGGCGAGGCCAATACTGAAACATACAACCATGGTTGCACCGAGGGTCAACGCCTTAAGCTGAATGCAGATGAGTAGTACTGTAATAGCTGCCGGGCATGGGATAAGTCCGCCTGTAAGACCAAATAACAGAATCTGCCAGTTGGTGACTTCCTTACCGTCAAAACGCCGTTTGATATCATTCGCATGAGCCAGTTCATGGGCATCCTGATATTCTTTTGTCCCTTTTTCAAACCCATCGATCTCGTGGTGATGATGTTCATGAAAATGAGTACGAAACTCTCGTATATGATCATCCGAACCAAGTTTTAACGTTGCCGAAAATTCATGGGGCTCAGGGATAATATCTTCAGATTCTGCATAATTCCCCATGTTAATGAATGCATAGTTTTCTGGCTTGCCATCTCCGCGGTCAACCACCACAGCCATCTCCTCTGATGACCAGAATGGACCTTTAATACGACGGATATTGAAGCGCGCTGATTCCTCATTTTCTGCAATGGAAAGTTCTAGTTTGCCATTTCCAGTATCGATTATCTGAGATTCGTTGTGATCATGACTATGATGTGCGTGATCATGGTCCCCCACTCCCTCAAGCCAGTTCTTTTCCCCTGTCCATGTTCGCCAGAACATCCAAAAGGCCGTGGAAAGAATTATGAGAGCTGAGATAAGTTGCAACCAGGGCTCGGCAGACTCAGCAGTGAACTTATTGCTGATATACATCCCCCCAAAGGCAATCAACCACACGATCGCTGTGTGTGACACAGTTGCAGCAAGTCCGAGCATAATAGCCTGACGAACAGTGCCTTTGCTTGATGAACCTCATGAATGCGCGGCTGTTTTGCAACAGATCGCTGCGATACGTGGTGCAGTCAATGGAATGATGCGAGAGGTGATTAAAGGTCATTTAACAGAACATATTGTCCACGAAACGGACGAAATGAAGCGTGAAGAAGATTTAGACGTGGTGCTGAAAGTGCTGGATTCCTACATCAAGTAGGAATCATTTTTTCCTTTTATCGTTCTTATTTCCCGCCGTGTTATATTGTATATCCATACAAAACCACCTCTTTCCTACCGCTTTTTTCAACGCCTGAGCAGCCCTTTATTAGCGACAGACAGAGCTTCATTGTCCAATTGAAAAAAGTGCTGATTTTGCATTCAGCACCTGCTAATGTTAATTACGATGAAAAAATACTCTGTGCTATCCCATTCAATCATTATTATCACCTGTCTAACGCAGGTGGGATAACGTTCGCCATTTTCCCGCCGGTAGGGTGGGCCTTACCGGTAATAACCATCCAGTGAGGTTAATAATGGACACCGATACGGTAAAAACGTCAGCAAAACCTACTTTGCACCTGTTATGTGGCAAAATTGCGTCAGGGAAATCCACCTTGTCAGCAAAATTAGGCATATCGCCCGGCACCGTAATTATCAGCGAAGATCGGTGGTTAGCTGCGCTCTTTACCAATGAAATGCACTCTATATCTGATTATGTACAGTGCTCCTCAAGGCTCAGGGGTGCCATGAAGCCACATCTGGTGTCATTACTCAAAGCTGGTTTATCGGTGGTTCTGGATTTCCCTGCAAATACCCCGTCTAATCGTGAATGGATGATGAGTATCATTAAGGAGTCAGGTGCCAATAACCGTCTGCACTATCTGAAAGTATCTGATGAAGTATGTAAATCCCGTTTACGCGCACGTAATGCAGAAGGCGCGCACGATTTTGCAGCCTCAGATGAACAATTTGAAATTATAACCCGTTATTTCTCAGCGCCAGCAGCCGATGAAGGGTTTGATATTATTGAATACAGCTAAATCACAGCGTATGCGTTGTCCGCTTATGGCACAGAGCGGACAACGCAGCCTTGCCCTACCCCGGCCCCGGACTTCTGAACGTAATTTACTCCGGGGATTTTCGCTACTCAGGGGCTTCGGATGACGGCGTTAACTCTGCATAACGTTAACCGACTCAAAATCATTCAGAACGGAGTACGGGATCTACTTCTGCGCATTGATCTTCACCTGACACATTATCTCAGCCACCTTGGTCAACCCTAAATATGGTGGTAGTCCGCCCTGCCTTCATCGCGTTAGTCTCTCTGTTTCTAAAGGACCACAAACAAAAAGCCGCTGTATGGAAATTATTTTAATGCGTCATGGAAAGCCTGCGTTTACAGGTTCTTCAAAAGTAACGAGCCATGAGATGGCCGAATGGATTACACGATACGATCGCTCTGATACGGGCAGCGATATGCCGCCACACGCCAGTAAGCCATTAGCATCCAGCGCATTGCACGTCATAAGTAGCCCTCTTCCCAGAGCGCTTTCATCTTTGAACGCGCTAGGGCGTGAACCGGACCTCATTGATGAAGTCTTCAGGGAAGCAGAACTGCCCATATTCAAGATGCCCGTGTTTAGGTTTTCCCCCATCCTCTGGGCGACTTTTTTTCGCATCATGTGGCTGTGTGGTTTCTCCCGTAACGTAGAGCCACTGGGAATAGCTAAACAGCGCGCCGTTCAGGCTGCGGATATTTTGGTAACGTCTGTGAAAGCATCAAACGGACCTGTGCTGCTTATGGGGCATGGGGTGATGAATCGACTAATTGCAAAGGAGCTCATATCCCAGGGCTGGAAAGAGCGTCGTCGACAGGGTAATGGTTACTGGAACGCGGCGATCTACAGCTTATCGTAAGTAAAATCTTGTCCAGGGCTGTCGGGCCATATCAGCTTAAGTCTGATCCTGGCGTTGCCACGTCAAGAAATGCCGTTATGCGGTGGTGAAGCCATACGCATCAAAAAAAGCCGTAAGCGGTTTCCCGCTTACGGCGATTGCTCGGTGATGATGTGTACTGGCGATCAGGCAGCTTTGACTGCTCTGATTTTTTTACTGCCAGCCGCATCTGACTCTGTGTCATCTGTTGCAGTTGCGGCATTAAGCTCAGGGAGCTTGCTGGTACGCAGGATATGCTGCACGGCCTCTTTCTGCTCGGCAAGATACAGCCCGAGATTCTCAGCCTGCGTTTCATCCATCTGCATTCCGCTTTGCAACAGCCAGTCGGTGAACGCGTCTGCCATATCGAGCAGTTTGTCGTGAGCGTCAGCCTCTTTCTTACTGGCAAATGTCATTTTCTCTTCACCTTTTCTTACGACAACAAATTTTGTTTCAACAGCCATGATGCACCCCCTATACTGTAATTATATACAGTATAACAGCTCCGGAATTTTATTGCAGCCAAAATGTGCAGACAGGAATCGCAGGATGGTCATATCGCCCTTCCCTCAGTCTATCAGCCCCTCCAGCGTTACCGAGGCGCCGCCGCAGACAATCACCAGTACGTTATCCGCAGGCTCAAAGCGAATTTTATCGTCGTAAATCAGAGACAGAGAGACGCCGCACGCCGGCTCGACGAGCACCCGATGGTCATCAACAAACCGGCGGCAGGCTTTAACCGCCTCGTCGTCACTCACCAGCATGCTTCTGACGTCATGCCGGCTCGCCACCTTAAAGGCATTTTCACATACCTGGTTGGCGGCAAGGGTGGTGGCAATACCGCTAACGCTATCAAGACGGACAAGCTTACCGGCGTTCAGGGAAGCGTTAAGCGAGCCGGTGCCGTAGGTTTCAACGGCGTAAATGGGAATATGGCTAAGCTCATGTTTTGCAAGCCCCAGCACGATGCCGGACAGCAGGCTTCCCCCGCCAACAGAAAGAATTATCGCATCCGGTTTTACCCCTTCATTAACCACCTCATCCACAATGGTGCTGATACCTTCCCACAGCAGCGGATTGTCGAAAGGGTGGATATACACCCTTTCAGGCGTGACCAGTGATAAGGCGTACTCGTTCGCCTCGCTCCAGACCTTACCGTGGACGATAAGGCTGGCCCCTTCACTCTCAATAAGCTGCCTGGCTCTCGCTGAGGTCGTTTCTGGTACCACAACCGTTACCGGCAGGCCCAGCCGGCGGCCGCTGTGTGCCACTGCAATCCCGGCATTACCGCCAGAGGAGCTGATAAACGCCCTCGCCCCTTTGCTGGCGTAGTGGCGGCAGATATGTTCCGCACTTCTAAGCTTAAACGAGCCGGTAGGTTGCGCAGATTCCATTTTCATCCAGACATGGCACCCGGCGCGCTGGCTTAACGGCAGCGAGTGGATGAGCGGCGTAGGAATGCTTATCTTCATGGTTCTTGATCCTTAGGGTGTAAAGCAGCAGGAGAAGATCTACGCCAGGCGGTAACGTGAAAGGCGGGATAAGGGGAGAGGCCTCCCTGGCGCTTAGTGTTTATCAGCAAGTACTTATCTGCAGATTAACGTACGTGAGCTCCAGGGATCTACCCCTATTTCTGGAAGTGACAGCGTAACGAATACCTAATAAACCGCGTCCAGTTTTTGCGAAGCCACTGGACCTTTCAACTTATTCATTCCGGCAGCGGGGCTGGTTTCTGGAAAGACAAAGTGGCTGATGGCTGCGTTGAGCGTTTCGGTGCGGCCATTCAGGCTGCTTGCCGATGCGGCAACCTGTTTCACCAGCGAGGTGTTTTTCTGGGTAACCCGGTCAAGGTCGGAAACCGCCTGATAAATCTGCATCAGCCCCGCGCTTTGTTCTTCTGAGGCGGTAGCAATATTGCCCACCAGCTCATTTACCGCCTTCACGCTGCGGGTAATATCATCCATGGTGATCCCCGCCCGTTCGGCCGCGCTCGCCCCCTCGTCTACTTTAACCGCAGTGTCAGCGATCAGGGTCTCTATCTCTTTCGCCGCCGCGGCGCTGCGCTGAGCAAGCGTACGCACTTCGGAGGCAACGACCGCAAATCCCCTGCCCTGTTCCCCGGCCCGGGCCGCCTCTACGGCAGCGTTTAACGCCAGAATATTTGTCTGGAACGAAATACTGTTGATGGTGGAGGTAAACTGGCGGATCTTTCCGGCCCCCTCCGCAATATCGTTCATCATGGCCGCTAATGACTCCACCAGCGCATCGCCGGAGAGCGATTTTGTCAGCGTGGTTTCCACCAGCCCGCGGGCCTCTTTGGCATTAGAGGCGTTATTCTCCACGGCGGCGCTAAGCTGCTCCATACTCACGGCGGTCAGCTCGAGCGTTTTTGCCTGCTGGGTGGTACGCTCCGACAGATCGCTATTACCCGCCGCTATCTCTGCGGCTTCGCGTCTTAAGACGTTGCTATTATCACGAACGGACTCTACGGTGGTCAGCAGGCTTGCCTGCATCTGACGCACCAGCGGCACCAGTTGACCCACGCAGTTACGCCCCAACTCGGCAGGTTCACGCGAAAGATCGCCGGCGGCGATTCCGGCAAAGTGCGCTTTCATCATATTCAGCGGTTTCACCAGATGTACAACCAGGAAACGGTCGCAGAAAATAACCAGCATCGCCATTAAAAGCACCGCTATAACCAGAATAATATGCAGCCGCTGAGACTGGTCCACCAGCGCATTATGGATATCGGCAATTTTATTTTGCAGAGGTAGTGCCTGCGGATCCGTAAGAGTACGGGTCGCGGATAACATTAAAGTTTCACTATGCTGAACCATCTCTCTTGCGGCTATTGAGGAATAAACCGCCGTCACGGTCGTAATAATAAGAGCCAGCAACATAATAACCAGCACAACTCTGCGGATTGTAAAATGACTGAGATAACGCATTAAAATATCCCTGTGTTTAGTAAGAATAATCAGGCCAGACTTTTCGCAGGCGTAAGAGAGCAGCGCGACATTAAAAAATGTACGCAACACGCCTGTTTTTTATGTTTTTTTACATCAGGATTATCTGGTTAAATTGAACCTGCAATGGCAATTAACGCATAGTGAATAATATCTGATCGTACAAATCATGCAGGATTTCATTAGGCTCATCAGCTTTAAAACGGGCAATAGTGCGAATCACACTCTCGTTGTCCACCTTACCAAACATGCGCTGTGAACCATCAATCACATTGGCGTAGAGGGCCGAATGCATGACAAACTGCTGAGGTATAGTGTTCATTGCTTGCTTCCTTTATCAGGCGTTGAGGCATTTATTATTAATCAGGATCGAAATCCCGGACCCAGCGCTGGGAATAAATGAAGGCGATCATCATCAGCACCGACACAACAATATATTTAGCAATCATAGTTGCGTTCCTTTATAGAACCTTTATTGATGATTTATTATAGAACGGTCGCATAAAGCTGTACAGTCAGGTTGTACAAGTTTTTTTAGTAAATGGCTCTGGTCGTTAAAACGCCCCTCTTTTGCCAGTGACCCGGCAACTCCCCCGTCTCTGATTCATACTGTTTGTTAACCACTGCGTTAACAGGAGTCTGACTATGAGCACATTTCCCCCGCAAAAAGCCCAGAAGCTCAACGCTGAAAGCTGGCTCTCTCTGCCCGATTTAAAGGATGGCAATTTTGATGGAACCGTATTTGGTACAACTGTCTCGGTGCTGAAATATGTGCAGGAAAAGCGCGGCGCCGGGCCGTCGCTGCATGTACACACCTACCCGGAAATTTTTATCATTCTGAACGGGGCGGCACTGTTTAAGATTGGCGATGAGTATATCGAGGCGAAGACCGGAGATGTGCTTTACGGCCCGGCTAACGTACCGCATAAGTTCAAGAACACCGGCACAGAACCGCTGGAGACGCTGGATATTCATTTAAGCGAGAAGTGGATCCAGCAAGACCTGCCGGATGACGATCCAGACTGGTGAGCCCCTTACCATTGTGCTTATCCCCCGGCCGGGATAAGCACGCCATTCAGGCAACTTAACTCTGCACACCGGATACCATTCGGTATCTGATCCGTTTTTTCACCCTCACAATCGACATCACCGCCACCGCAACAAGAATCACCCCGACCGCAGCCATGGCGTGAAAGCCAAACCACTTAAAGAGCGTCAGCCCGACGATACCGCCGGTTATAAACGAGAAGATGGTTGTCAGGTGAGTGTTGAGCTGGCTTCGCTGCGCTTTTGCATCTTTGGAGTAGTCCCGGCGCAGCATGGCAAAGAGCACCGAGGCCAGCGAGATCCCCGCGTCCGTCAGCGTGCCCGTAATGTGCGTAGAGCGTACCCTGCCGTTAGAGAGCTGGGTGGAGGTGGAGTTATGCAGCCCCATCAGACCGCAGAGCGCGGTCACCACCTCCCGGTTAGAGGTGAAGGCGTGAAAATAGATCTCATAAAGTGATAGCGCGGTTAACAGCATCCCTTCAAACAGCAGGATCTGGCAAAAGATCAGTCGGTTGTTATTGGCTATTCCCCAGATAACGCACAGCCTCGCCAGCACCGCCCCGCCCACAAACGCCAGGATAAACGAGCCGAAATAGAGAATGTCTCTCCAGTCGGTGGAGGAGACCTCGGTTGAAAACTGCGAGCTGTTACCGGTCATATGCGAAGGAAAAAAACCAAACGCCCCTAAGGCAATAGCGTTCAGCAACCCTGCGGTAGTCGCAAGCCACAGCGCCAGCTTGCGGTCTTCAGTATGAGAACGCTCTTTTTTCAGTTTAATCAGCACTTACCACCTCCGATTCAGGCATCTGCCTGACCAGAGGTTAGCAAAGCCGCGTGACGGGCTGGTTAAGATATGCCTTAAAGGAGGATATGAGATCCTTATAGCTTATAACCGAAGCCCGTCCGGGTAAGGCGCTAAATACCGTTAAATCTTAAGCTCCGGTACCAGCGCATCTTTGCGCTTCATGCAGGCGGTCCAGGCGTTACCCGCTACGCCGTTATCCAGCGCGGATGAAGTGCGGGACTCCACGCTGCGCGGAGGCTGGCCATCACCCGTATCATAATCTACCGACGTTGACGTGCTGTCGGCGGACTGCTGATCGGAGTTGAGCTCGAGGGTATGGGCTTTTACCTCTTCCGCGCAGGTACGGGCCGCGTTTTTCACCTGCTGATACTTCTGCTCCTGTGGGGTGAGCGTACTGGTGGTAGAACAACCGGTAAACAGCAAACAGGCAAGCGACACAATGCTGATTTCTTTAATCATCACAAACTCCAGGGCAATATTATTTAGCTCAATAATAGGCCAGGGTATGCCGACTCGCCTGCTTTCTTAGCGGCGCTCCCAGAAGACCACCCGCCTCTGGAACCAGCGCACCATCTGCGCGCCGATAAAACCGCTTAGCGCCAGCAGGAATACCCCCGCGAACATGGTTGCCAGGCTCATGTTCACTGAGCTGGAGGCGATCAGGTAGCCCAGCCCCTGCTGGGCAGAGAGAAACTCCGCCACGACCGCGCCAATCAGCGCCAGCGCCACCCCGATTTGCAGCCCGGCGAAGATCTCTCCTGCCGCAGACGGCAACTTAACGTGGAAGAGTAAAAACCAGCGCGAGGCAGAAAAGGCGCGGCAGGCATCCAGTAGCTCCGTATCCGTGCGGCGGATGCCGTTAACCGTGTTCACAAACAGCGGAAAGAAGCAGACCAGCGCCACCAGTACGATCTTTGAGGCTACGCCAAAGCCAAACCACACCAGAATTATCGGCCCAAGCGCGACTTTCGGTGTCGCTTGCAGGGCTACCAGCAGCGGATAAACAAAGCGCTCAAAGGTGCGCGACTCCCCCAGCGCCACGCCGAAGGTTACCGCCAGCAGGCTGCCGATCAGATAGCCGCTGAGTGTTTCGCCAAGCGTGGTCACCAGGTGCGGCCACAGGCTCCCGTCGCCAAACCCGTCGGCCAGGGCGTGAAATACCGCCTGCGGCGACGGCAGCAGATAATCGGGGATCGCCAGGAGGCGTACCGCCGCGTCCCACACGCCGAGCAGCACCGCCAGGCTTATTAGCGGGCAAATCACAGATAACAGATTACGCATCAATAAAATGCCTCCGTAAATGCTGGCACAACGCCATAAAGGCGTCGTCTGCCAGCAGTGCCAGACCGCGCGGTCGCGGCAACGGTATCGCCAGATCCTCAATAATCCTGCCGGGCCGGGGCGACATCACCAGTACCCGATCGGCGAGAAACACCGCCTCCTGAATGCTGTGGGTGATAAACAGCACCGATTTGCGCTGTTGGCTCCAGATACGCTGGAGCTCCAGCATCAGCTGCTCGCGCGACAGGGCGTCCAGCGCGGCAAAGGGCTCGTCCATTAACAGCAGGTCCGGATCGTGCAGCAGCATGCGGGCAATGCCCACCCGCTGCTGCATACCGCCGGAGAGCTCCCAGGGATAGTTGTCGGTGAACTCTGCCAGCCCCACCAGGGCCAGCAGCTCCCGGGCCCTCTCCTGCGCTGCCGCCAGCGGTAGTCCCAGGGTCTGCGCCGGGAGCAGCACGTTGTTGAGCACCGTTTTCCAGGGCAGCAGGTTTGGTTTTTGAAACACTACCCCGGTGCGGCGCCCCGGCCCGACCACCGGTTCGCCGGAGACTTCAAGCGCGCCGTGGGTGACGTGCATCAGCCCGGCGGCAAGCTTAAGCACCGTCGATTTTCCGCAGCCCGAAGGCCCGAGCAGCGCCACAAACTCCCCGGCGCCGATGTCGATATTGACCCCGCTAAGCGCCTCGATCTGCCCCCGGCGGGTGGCATAGGTCAGCCCCACGTCTCTTAAGCGCAGCGCCGGGCTCATCGCCACTCCAGACATGCGGCCTCCAGGAAGGCAAGTACCCGCCGCCAGCTTTTCTCATTGGCCCGGGCGTTGGCCTCCGGCGTGCCCCCGCCGTTTATCGCTACTCCCGCCACCGGGTGTATTTTTGCAATATCGGTGGTGGGTACCCAGGGAAAGCCGATAGCGTGTCCGGCCCCCTCGTTATGCACATGCTCCACCGGCCAGAGGTGATTAGCGGCAATCAGCTCCGCCTTTATCTGCGCGCAATAGTCCACCGAGGGCCAGAAGCCGTCGTCAGTGCCGGAAATCAGCAACACCGGCCCGGCTATCTGCTCGACCGGTATACGCGCCGCAGCGCGGCTGGCCTCATGGCGCTGGACCGCCACAAACGCGGGAGCCTGACGAATGGCGGCACCCGGGGACGGAGGATGGTCAAAAGCATGCCAGTCGGCGTGGGGATTATCCTGCCAGATATTGCGCAGCGGCTTGCCGCGCCAGGTCCATGCCGTGGCGTCGCGCCCTTCGTCCGGTTTTCCGGCGCGCAACGTGCCGTGCACCACCGCGCTGGGCACATAGCCAATAGCGGCCGAGACCTGTTCCGGCAGCAGCGACGCCAGCAGCAGCGCCAGTTCGCCGCCGCGGGAGTGTCCGGCGAGGGCGATAAAGCCGTCGCGCGGCACCAGGGTGGTCTGCGCCCAGCGGATAGCGTCGGCAAAATACTCCAGCGGCGTCGCGGAAATGTAATCCGGACGCCCCGGCGCCTTGAAGTAGCCCAGCGCCAATCCGCTGTAGCCGTGGGCGGCAAACAGCGCCGCCTTCTGCTCCGGCGTGCCGCCTCCGGAACCGTTTAGCACAATGACCAGCGGATGTGGCCCGCCAGCGTCCGGGGTGAAAAGCGTGGCCGACAGGCCGTCGTCACGCACCTCCCGGCGGGTTACGCCCGGGGCCATGTAGCGCTGGATTAGGGTCGCAGCGGCGCGTTTTCCCGCCGCATCCTCCAGCGTCAGGTCAATATGGCGCGGGGCAAGGCTCTCCTGGGTAAGCTCCATTTGTGACACTGTCACCTGTCGCAGGCTCCATACCGGGGCCATGGCGTCGGGCTGTTCCCAGTCGCCGACCAGGGGCGCATCGCGGCTCAGATCGAGTCGCCCGTCGACACCGACGTTAAAGACCGCCTGGCTTTGCCATTCGCTGCCGTCAGGATGGGTGAAGGTCGCGGTGAGCCGGGCGTTCCCCGCCGCAAGACCACTGGCGGTGATAAGACGGGGTACGTCAATCAGGTCATCGGGTTTATCAATATGAAAGGCGATCATTTTGCTGTCTCCGCCCGCTGGCGCAGGGCGTCCTTATCAAAGTCGTTGAACGCGGCGACAAAGGCGTTAGAGAAAATGCGCTCCACCGGTACCTCGCCGCCCGGATACTCCCCGGCCTTCGCCATTGCCGCAATGGTGCGGCGGATCGCCGGCAGATCGTACTCGCCCGGCGTGCGGCGGGAACCGTCTGCTTTATAGAGGGTGCGCGCCAGCCGGCGGGTTAACAGGGTTTTCGCCTCTTCAAGCCCCTTACCGTCCGCATTGGCGGGTTTGCTTTCAGGATGCTGGCGCCAGAAGGCGCGCACGCAGTATTCCGGATTGATTTCGCAAACGTACTGCGCCTCGGTGTAGGCCCGGCCGAAGCGGCGGATCAGATCCGGGTTTTGCGCAAAGGTGTCCTGATGGGCAATAAAGCCGTTGCCCGGCATCTCCTGGTAGACGTCGGGATAGGCGATGCGGTGAATTTTGGTGCCGGTGAGTTCAAAAATATCGCCCCAGCTGCTGTTGTAGTTCAGGGCATCTATTTTATGGCTGCGCAGCGCCTGGAAGCCGGAGCCAAGCGCACCCACCGCGACAAACCCGACGTTTTTACCGGGCTCAAGTCCCGCTTCGCGCAGCGCCCCACGGCTGCCGGGAATGGTACCCCAGGTCAGGGAGCCAACGCCTATCTTTTTATCCCGCAGGTCCGCCAGCGTTTTTACCGGCGAGTCGGCCAGCACCTGGTACTCCATGGTCTGGCTTGGGGTGCCGTTATAGAAGTAGCGCAGCGGAAGCGGATCCTTGTTGAAGTAGCTGGCAATCACCGGTTCGGAGACGGGATAGCCAAAGGTGACGCGCTTGCTTGCCACCTGCGGCAGCAGCGCCCCGGCGCCCTGGAAGACCAGCACCTTTACGGCAAGGTTTTGTTGTTTAAATAACCCCAGTTCCTCGGCGGCGGCCCAGGGGGCACCGTCGTGCACCGCGGGCGGGATGGCCAGCGCCACCGTCACCTCGTCCAGCGCGTGGGCCTGACATGCAGCGAAAAGCAAAGGGGGTAGCAGGTAAATGAAACGCATCGCGGTTCCTTGTCTGTATGAACGCAAAGCGGTCACGCTAGATCAGGCCGGAAGGAATAAAAACGAACTAATTAAGCTAACAATATTTGAAATACGGCATGAGTAGGCATCCCAGAGGGCCGCCCTGCCCTGGACGCTAATAGCCCCACCAGAATTAACTGAGCATCCCAGATAATATAATTTTGTGCTTTTCATTCCCGGTTTAATTATTAGTCAGTGATTGATTTGTCACGCAGAATGACCTCTCTAAGAACATCAACGCTGCCCTGTGAACTGCTCACAGTCGGCATATTTCAAATAAGAGGCGGGCATGACGAAAATTTTATCATTAAGCGACCAGGCCTATAACCGGCTGCGCCGCGATATTCTGACCTGTCGTCTGATGCCCGGCTCGCTGGTCACCGAATCTGAACTGATGGAGCGTTACCAGCTGGGCAAAAGTACCTGCCGGCTGGCGCTGGCGCGGCTGGCCCACGAGTTCCTGGTGGAGTCCCGTCCGCGCAAAGGCTACCGCATTGCCCCGGTCACCCTGCAGGACGTGGAGGAGATCTTCACCCTGCGCGCCCAGCTGGAGCCGCTCGCGGCCAGGCTGGCTACCGGAAAAGTAGATATCGCGCTACTACGCCAGCTCGAAGCCGACTGCCGGGTCGAGGTCACGGCGCCGCTCTCCACGCGCATTGATGTTTTTATGAATGCCAATAAGCGTTTTCATTTAGCTATCGTCGAAGCCACCGGAAATAGCCATTTAATTCGCACCCTTTCCGGGTTAATGGATGAAATGGCGCGCCTGGTAGCGCTCGGATTTAACGTTCAGCGCACCAAACCGGAAATAAAACATGATCACAACGCAATGATCGAGGCCTTTATTGAGGGGGATGCAAAGCGGGTGGAGTTTATTGCTCGGCGGCATATTGAAACTTTCCAGGCCATGACCCTGGAAAAAATTTACGCCACCTTAAGCAAAGAAGGCACCTTAATTCCCGTCCTTGCGCAGGAGATATTCGAATGACCTTAGCCCAAAGCAGTATTGTCCTGCGCGGCATCGGTAAATCCTTTGCCGGGCAGCAGGTGCTGACGGATATCTCGCTGGAGATCCGCCGCGGCGAAATTGTCGCCCTGCTCGGCGCCTCCGGCGGGGGCAAGAGTACCCTGCTGAATATCATCTCCGGCCTGCTTCGCGCCGACGCGGGCGAGATAAGCCTGCAGGGAACGCCGGCCGGCGAGTTCCGCCACTGGCAGCGTATCGGCTACCTGTTTCAGGAAGATCGCCTGCTGCCCTGGCGCACGGTAGAGCAGAACGTGCACTTTGGCCTGGAAAACAGCGGCCTGCCTGCCGCCGAACGCCGGGAGCGTGTGGCGAATGCCCTGGCGTTGGTGGGGCTGGCTAATGCTGCCCGCCGCTGGCCGCACGAGCTCTCCGGCGGGATGCGCAGCCGGGTGGCGCTGGCCCGCTCCCTGGTAGCGCAGCCGGAAATCCTGCTGATGGATGAGCCCTTCTCGCGCCTCGATCCGCAGACCCGCAGCGCCATGTACGAGGAGCTGCTGCGCATCCAGCGGCTGTACGGCATGACGGTGGTGCTGGTGACCCACGACGTAGAGGAGGCGGTGATCCTTGCCGACCGGGTGGCGATCCTCAAACCCCATCCGGGACGCCTCCAGAGCGTCACCCCGCTCGATCTGCCGCGCCCGCGCGTCGCCACCCATCCCGGGGTGAATGAACAAATCCGCCTGTTACGACTTGAGGTATGAAATGAAGCTGGTCTCCCGCACCCTGAGCCTGGTACTACAACGCCTGGCGATGCTGGCCCTGTTCCTCGCCGCTTGGTGGCTGGCGTCACAGCGCCTGCCCGTCTTTGTGCTGCCCGGCCCGGCCGCGACATGGCAGGCACTGGTCGCCCTCTGGCAGGGCGACAACCTGCTCCACGACGTTGGCACCACCTTTGGCCGCGTGGCCTCGGGCTTTGTGCTGGCGGCGCTGGTCGGCACCCCCTGCGGGCTGGCGCTGGGGGCCAGTGCCCGGGTGGCCCGCTTCGTTGAACCGCTGCTGTCGGTCTTTAACACGGTGTCGTCCGCCATCTGGGCTATTTTCGCCATTATCTGGTTCGGCATCTCCGACGCCACCACCGTATTCGTGGTGTTTATGACCGCCATGCCGCTGATCCTGACCAACGTCTGGCAAGGGGCGCAGAACGTCGACGCTCAGTACGTCGAGCTGGCGCGCAGTTTTCGCATGGGCCGCTGGCAGACCCTGCGCAAAATTTATCTCCCTACCATTCTGCCCTGGTTCTTCTCCGGCGCGCGGCTGGCCTTTGGCTTCGGCTGGCGCGTGTCGCTGGTGGCCGAAACGCTGGGCTCCTCCGACGGCATTGGCTATCGCCTGCGCCAGGCCGGAGATCTGGTGCAGACCAGTCAGGTCTTTGCCTGGACGCTACTGCTGGTCTCGCTGATGTTGCTGCTGGAAGGCGGCCTGCTGAAACCGCTGGAACGCTGGCTCTTTCGCTGGAAAAAACGCGCTTAACGCTTATTCACTCAGGGGTACAAACATGAAAACGCTGTTGATGATTATTTCACTGCTCGCGGGCGCGCTGCCGCAGGTGAGTTTCGCCGAAGGCAAGGTGCGCATCGGTTACTGGACGTCCGGGGTGAGCCTGGGCTACGGCTCGGTGCTCGAGAGCCAGGATTTCCTGAAAAAACGCGGCGTGGACGCCGAGTTCGTCCACTTCCCGGACGTTAACGCCCCGCTGAAAGCCCTTGCCGCCGGCTCCATTGACCTGGCCTTTGGCGCCCCGGTGGCGGGGGTGTTCAGCGTCGCCGCCGAAGGGGTACCGGTGAAGATCTTCGCCGCCACCCAGCCGGCGGACGTGGCTTTTGTGGTGCCGGAGGGCTCGCCGATCACTTCTCTTGAACAGCTGAAGGGTAAAAAAGTGGGCATGTCGCCAGCAGGCTCGTCGGTGGCGGTGATTGGCAGCACTCTGCTGCAGGAGAACGCCGGGATCGCCGCTAACGACTTCTCGCTGGTGGGCGGCAACGAATCGCGGCTGGCGCAGTTCCTGGCGCAAAAGCAGGTGGATGCCGCCGCCCTGCGCACCCTTACCGTTAAACAGCTCCCGGCGCTGAAGCTGACCGTCCTCACCACCTACGCGGAGGAGTGGAAAAAACTGACCCACAGCGAGGCGCTGCCCTATATCGGCGTGGGGGCAGTGCGCAGCGATCTGCTGGACAAGCAGCCAGAGACGGTAGCGAAGACTATCGCCGCCCTGCGCGACACCCTCGCATGGGGCCGCAGCCATCCGGATGAGGTGGTCGCCATTCTTAAAGCCAAGGCCAGCCTGCCGGAAGACCAGGCCCGGGCCTACGTCAGCCTGTGGGATCGCATGAACCAGCTCTCCTTTGAACAGGCGGATATCGACACCCTGAAACGCGAACACGCGGTGCTGCTGAAAAGCGGCGCCATTAAAGGCAGCCTGAACGAGGCGCTGTTCGACTCCCGCCCGTACCTGGCGGCAAAAAACTTACATTAAGGAAAACCCAATGAAAGCGCTGGTATTAACGCAGCATGGCGATCTCGACCAACTGCACATTGACACCGATAAACCTCAGCCGCAGGCGCGGCCGGGGCACGTGGTGGTGCGCGTGGGCGCCTCCTCCTTTAATTATCACGACGTCTTTACCGTACAGGGCATGCCGGGCATCAAGGTGCCGCTGCCGGTGATCCCCGGGCTGGATCTGGCGGGCACCGTGGCCGAGCTAGGTGACAACGTCACAAAATGGCGGATCGGCGACAGGGTATTGGTTAACCCGCTGAAGCCCGGCGTGGGGCTGATGGGCGAAATGACCGACGGCGGTATGGCGGAATACGCCCTGGTGGATGAAAAACAGCTGATTGCCATTCCCGACGGCGTCTCCTTTGAGCAGGCCGCCGCCCTGCCGGTGGCCTATGGCACCGCCCACCGCATGCTGATCACCCATAACACCATCAAAGCCGGCGATAAGGTGCTGATCCTCGGCGCCAGCGGCGGTGTGGGCACTGCCTGCGTGGTGCTGGCCAAACACCTGGGCGCAGAAGTAATCGCCTGCGCGGGCAGCGATGAGAAGGCCGCGGCGCTGAAGGCGCTGGGCGCCGACGAGGTGGTGAACTACCGCGAGCAGGATTTTTCCCGCTGGGCAATCACCAAGTACGGCAAACCCCAGCGCCGCACCCATGAGGGCGGCGTGGACGTGGTGATTAACTTTACCGGCGGCGACACATGGCGCCCGTCGCTCAAATGCCTGAAGCGCGGCGGCACCCTGCTGGTGTGCGGCGCCACGGCGGGCTACGACCCGCAGGAAGATCTGCGCTACGTCTGGAGCTTTGAACTCAATATCAAAGGTTCGAACAGCTTCTACGAGGAGAACCTGACCGCGCTGCTGGAGATGGTGGCCCGGGAGCAGATCGTCCCGCTTATCGACCAGATTCTGCCGCTTGAAGAGGCCGCCGAAGGGCTGCGCCTGATCCGCGACCGCGAAGTGCTGGGCAAAGTGATCGTCAAACCTTAAGGAGCCAGAGATGAACGCACAAGAGATTGAACTAAAACTACTCCAGGGGCCCTATCACCGCTGGCTGGGGCTGAAGGTGGTCGAGGCGCAGGAAGGTGAACTCACCCTGAGCGCGCAATTTCGCGATGAGTGGGTGGTTAACGCCGCGGGGGGCTATATTCACGGCGGCATTCTGGCGACCCTGGTCGATCTGGCCGCCGACTGGGCGCTGGTGGCCTGGACCGACAAAGGGGTGCCAACCCTGAACCTGCACGTAGATTATCATCGCCCTGCACGCGGCGATCTGACGGTAAAAGCCCGCGTGATCAAACGCGGCAAACTGGCCTCCAGCGCCGAGGCCTGGGTCTATGACGCGGAAAACCGCCTGGTGGCCAGCGGGCGCGGCCTGTATGCCACCCCGGCGGAACAGGGGGCGGCATGAGCCTGCGCCTGGATCACCTGGTGATCAACAGCCACTTCGCACTCGACGAGTGCGCACAGTGGTTTCGGGCGCTGGGCTTTACCCTCACGCCAAAGGGCTACCACACGCTCGGCTCGGTCAACCACCTGATTATGTTCGCCGACCACTATCTGGAGCTGATCGGCCTGCCCCCCGACGGCGAGACGATGCGCCAGGAGCTGCTGGCGACCCCGCCGGGGCTGGACGGGCTGGTGTTTGCCAGCGACAACGCCGAAAGCACCGAACGGCAGTTGCGCGCGGCCGGATTCGACGTGCAGCCGCTGCGCCACTTCTCCCGCGAGGTGGTGAGCGGCAACGCCCGGGGCGAAGCCCGCTTTACCACCGTGCGCCTGGCACCGCAGAGCTTCAGCGCCGGGCGCGTCTACTGGTGCCAGCACCACACCCCGGAGTGGGTCTGGCGCGACGAGTGGCTACAGCCGGGCGCGGTGCAGGCCCTCACCCTGGTGGCGCAGGATCCCGATGCCACCCGGCGGCGCTACGCCCGCCTCGGCGAAACCAGCCTGCTGAAGGTGCTGAGCTACGACGACTGGCAGGCCGACTACGGCGCGCTGCTGCCCCTAAGCGGCGAGCGCGACAGCCAGTTTGCCGCGCTGCGCCTGTCGGGACGGGATCCGGTGGCGGTCTCCAGCGCCGCCCGCGGGCTGGATCTGCCGCAGGCATATCACAACGGGCGGTTGCGGGTGGCTATTCCCCCCCTCTCTCTGGTGCTGGAGTTCGACCATGCCTGAAAATCTGGGCGTTTTTGCCCCCGAACTGCGCGCCAGCGAGCGCCTTGCCTTCGTCACCCCGCTGGATGAGACCCGCCTGCGGGAAATCAGCTACCGCCAGCTTAACGACCGGGCGGACGCCATCGGTCTTGGCCTGCAGCAGACCGGATTAGCACCCGGCGAGCGGGTGGCCCTGCTGGCGCGCAACTCCATCGATTATATTGCCAGCCTGCTTGGCATCATGCGCGCCGGGATGGTGGCAGTGCCGATTAACTTTCGCTTTCCCACCGACACCATCGGGCACATCCTGACCGACAGCGGCAGCCGCCTGCTGCTGGGGGACGAGGACCAGCTGGCGCGGGTAGAGAGCGCTCTTCCGCGGGTGGCCTTTGGTTCTGAACTGGAGCGCTACCAGCGGGCGGGCGAGCTTACCCCGTTTGCTCCCGGCGCCGACGATCTGGCCCTACTGCTGTACACCTCTGGCTCTACCGGTATCCCGAAAGGGGTGCGCCTGACCCACGCCAGCCACCGCTGGGTGGTGGAAACCCGTCTCGCCCGCCGGGAGCTTAACGATGAACGGGTGCTGATTGCCGCCCCTTTCTACCATATGAACGCCCTGGCGCTGGCGTTGCTGACCCTGGCAAGCCACGTCTCCACCGTGCTGCTACCGCAGTTTGACGCCCGGCAATACATTCAGGCGGTGGATCGCTACCGCTGTAGCTGGCTTACCGCCGTGCCGCCGATGCTGGCGATGATGCTGCGGGAAAAGGACCTGCTCGCCGAAAGCGACCTCTCCTGCGTGCGGGCGATCCGCATGGGGTCGGCCCCGGTGAGCGACAGCCTGTATCATGCCCTGCGCCTGTGGCTGCCACGGGCGCGCATTATTAACGCCTACGGCACCACCGAAGGCGGCCCGGTGGTCTTTGGCCCGCACCCGCAGGGGCTGCCCGCCCCCGCGGGTTCGCCGGGCTATCCCCACGCCGGAGTTAGCCTGCGCCTGCGCAACGCCGCCGGCGAGCTTAGCGATGAAGGGGTGCTGGAAATGCACAGCCCGGCGCTGATGCAGGGTTATCATCAGCGCCCCGACGCCTGGCCTTTTACCGCCGACGGGTATTACGTTACCGGCGACGTTTTTCGCCGGGATGAAGAGGGTTTTTACTGGTTTGTTGGCCGCCACGACGACATGTTTGTCTGCGGCGGCGAGAACGTCTGGCCAGGGGAGGTGGAAAAACTGCTTGAACGCCATCCGCAGGTGCAGCAGGCCTGCGTGGTGCCGGTGCCCGACGACATCAAAGGCCAGAAGCCGGTGGCCTGGGTGATCGCCCGACCGGGCGAACTGCCTGACCCGGAGAGTCTGAAAAGCTGGACCCTCGAACAGGGCCCGGCCTACCTGCACCCGCGCCATATCTGGCTGACCGACCGCTTCCCGCTGGCCGGGACCAACAAGGTCGATCGTCGGGCTTTGCAGCAGGAGGCGCTGGTGCGCCTGGGCACAGTGATAAAGCCCGCATAATTAAAGCGTTATCCTTAACTCAGGTCATTTTGAACAGGGTATAATCGCGGCCTGAATCAAGGACAAGGCAAGAAAATGACCGATTTAAGCAGCGCCTTTCTACAACGGCTGGATACCCTGCCACCGGAGGCGATCCCGGAGGCAAACTTCTTCAGCGCAGGCGGATCGGGGTATCTTGAAAACCCCACCTCCGACCTGCTGGCCCTTTTTATGGGCGGCCACGCCGCTATCCCGCCGTGGCTACTCAGGGCGCTGATAACCTGTCTGCATATCGACAGCGATGCCAACGAGCTGGACACTACCACCCTGACCGTTATCCGGGAAGAGAGAACCGCTGGCGGTAAGTATCTCGACCTGCTGATCCATCATCAGGATTTTATTATCGGGGTTGAGCACAAGACATTCTCACCGCTGGATAACCCTCTCGAGGCCTATCAGCAACATCTGGAGAGCTACCGGGATAATGACCAGAATATCTACACCTGCATTCTGAAGCCCGACGCTAATCGCTGCCAGCCCCAGCAGGGCTGGCCCATTGTGAACTATTCCGAGCTGGTCAACACGGCCCGCGATCGGATGGGTCGCGATCATGCCGCTGTTCCCTTCAGCAAATGGCACGTTTTCTACACCGAGTTTTTAAACCATCTTTATACCCTGAGCGGAAAGGAGCCTACCCGGATCATGAATAGCGAAAAACAGACCTTCGTGACGGAGAATTTCCAGCAGCTGCTGAAAGCCAGCGCCCTGCTGGCCGAATTTGAAACGGCAATGACCGAGACCGCAAAGCTGACGATGGCGGAGATTTTCCCGGATAAGCACTGCAAACATCGGGTAAATAACTGGGATGGCGGCTATAAGGCCATTCATCTTTATCCGGAAGGCTGGGGAAACGAAACCTCCTGGGTCACGCTGGTCTATTACCCGGCCGATGACGGCCAGACCATGAAATTTTATGTAAACGGCATTATTAACGCGGCGGATTACCCGGAGGTGGCGGCGCTTTATCGCTACCTACAAGAGAACCGCCACTCCCCGCTGTTGTTACCCGCCGCCAACAAAGCGGAAGACTGGTCTGAACTCTCCCGTAACGGCAAAGTATTGACTCTCTCTTACGGTACGCCAGAGGGCACCCTGGAGGAGGCCCTGCGGCTACTCAAAGAAATGGCGTTGTTGCTTGAGGACGTACTGGTCAGTAAGTCTCTGCGCTATCAGCTGGCGTAAGAAACGTTGCTGGCCGCACGATCAGGCCGTTACCACCGTTATCCCCTTCGCCGCCACCGCCTTCAACCAGGCGCTGTCGGTATCAGCTTCCACCACCAGGGTATTGATAAGCGACAGGGGGCCGATCTGGAACGGCGAGGCGCTATTGATCTTCTCCGGCGAGCCCAGCACCACCGTTTCGGCGGCTCTGCCGGAAAATGCACGTTTGATGCACGCTTCTTCGTAGTCGCCGGTGGTCAGCCCCGCATCCGGGTGGATGCCGGTCGCCCCCATAAAGAACAGGTCCGCCTGGATGCGGTCAATGCCCTCAATGGTGGCGGCCCCTACGGTCACGATCGAGTGTTTAAACAGCCGCCCGCCAATCAGGATCACCTCAATCAGCGGATGCTCCACCAGCGCCAGGGCAATGCCGGGGCTATGCGTCACCACGGTAATCGCCAGATCGGCCGGCAGGCAGCGCACCAGCTCACCTGTGGTGGTACCGCCATCGATAATCACCACCTGCCCGGGAGAGATAAGCGACACCCCTTTTTGCGCCAGCCGCTTTTTAGCATCGGTGCGCAGGCTTTTGCGTTCGGCAAAGGTCGCCACCGCCGTTGAGGCTGGCAGCGCCCCGCCGTGCACCCGCTGCAGACGCCCTTCGGCCGCCAGCTCGCGCAGATCCCGGCGGATGGTGTCTTCAGAGACGGCAAATTCAAGGCTCAGGTCTCTGGATAGCACCTGACCGTCGGCGGCGAGTTTGTCGAGAATAAGCTGCTTGCGTTGCGTAGTGAGCATCGGGTTATTCCTGGGATTGCACGTTTTAACTTGATCATGCACGAATTTGCTGATTATGATGGTCAGACTACTGACAGAGAAGCCATTATGCAATCAAAACGTGCAGATATACGCATTATCGACAGTAAGGTACTGTCCGATGACTGGTACTGCCTGAAGAAATATACCTTTGAAATCCAGCGCCACGACGGTGAGTGGCAGCGCCAAAGCCGCGAGGCCTATGACCGGGGCAACGGGGCCACTATCCTGCTCTACAACCGGGATAAAGGCAGCGTTATTCTCACCCGCCAGTTCCGCTTGCCGGCTTATATCAACGGCCATAACGGCTACCTGATCGAGGCCGCCGCCGGGCTACTCGACAATATGGATCCGGAGAGCCGCATTCGGGCCGAAGCCGAAGAGGAGACCGGCTTTCGCATCGCGCAGGTGGAAAAGGTGTTTGAGGCCTTTATGAGCCCCGGTTCGGTGACGGAGAAACTCTACTTCTACATAGCCGAATACCAGACCCATGACCGCACCGGCGCGGGCGGCGGCATCCGCGCCGAAGGTGAAGATATCGAAGTGCTCGAAATGCCGTTCGCCGAGGCGCTACAGGCAATTGACGACGGGCTTATCGTCGACGGTAAAACCATCATGCTGCTTTATCATCTTGCCCTGAAGGGCATTCTGTGAGGAAAAAATGTCTGAACATGCCCTGTCTCAACAACTGATTTTAATCGCCGGCCCTTACCGGAGCGGCACCGACGGCGATCCGGCCCGCATCGAAGCCAACCTGGCGAAACTGGAGGCCGCCGCGCTGGCGGTATGGCAGCGTGGTCATATACCGCTCATCGGCGAATGGCTGGCGCTGCCGCTGGCGAAAGCGGCGGGTTCCCGTCACCCTGGGGATGAGATTGCCGACGCGATGCTCTACCCGGTCGCGCACCGGCTGCTCGCCCGCTGCGATGCCATCTACCGTATTGCCGGGGCGTCCCGCGGTGCGGATCTGGATATGATCGTGGCGCGGGAGCACGGCCTCACCATCTATACCTCGCTGGAGGCGATCCCGCAGGTGTGATCCACAGGAGAGAAAGGGATATCTCTCTTATCTTCTACACTTGCAGTAAAGCCACCAACCGAAGGAGCACCCATGTCTGACTGGGATCCCGCGTTATATCTGCATTACGGCACGGAGCGCACCCGCCCGGCCACTGAACTGCTGGCCCGCGTGCCGCTGGAAGAGGCCGCCCATGTGGTCGATCTGGGCTGCGGACCAGGCAACAGCACCGCACTGCTGCGCCAGCGCTGGCCCGGAGCTGAGGTAACAGGGGTGGATAACTCCCCCGCCATGCTGGCACAGGCTCGCGCCGCCCTGCCCGACTGTCACTTTCTGGAAGCGGATATCCGCACATTTCGCCCGGAACAGGCGCTGGATCTCATCTACGCCAATGCCTCGCTACAGTGGGTGCCGGACCATTACACCCTCCTGCCGCAGCTGGTCGCCTTTCTGAAAATGAGCGGCGTGCTGGCTATCCAGATGCCGGATAACTGGCAGGAGCCAACCCACGTGCTGATGCGTGAAGTGGCGTGGGAACAGGGTTATCCGGACCGGGGCCGCGAGGCGCTGCCGGGGGTGCATGCCTATTACGACATTCTGAGCGAGGCGGGATGCGAGGTGGAGCTGTGGCGCACTACCTACTACCACAGCATGGGTTCACATCAGGAAATTATCGACTGGGTCAGAGCCACCGGGCTGCGTCCGTGGCTGGCGGAGCTGAATGACAGCGAGCAGGCACGCTATCTGCGTCGCTATCATCAGCTGCTTGAGGAGCAGTATCCGCTACAGGAAGACGGGCAGATACTGCTGGCCTATCCGCGGCTGTTTATGGTCGCCAGGCGGCAGCCCTGAAGTATAAAAGGTTTGGGAGTAAATAAGCTTAAGCCCGGGCCTCTTTCAGTAATTGCTGAATAACCTGCTCCTGCTTGTCGTAATTCCCCTCGCCAAAGGAGACATAGCGCAGCTGGCCTCTGGCATCAAAATAGTAGTGGGCGGGCCAGTACTGATTGCCGAACGCCGACCAGATTTTGTAGTTATTATCGGTAACTACCCGGTACGGCAACTGCCACTTCGCTACCGCCTTTTTCACCGAGTCGAGGGGTTTTTCCCAGGGGTATTCCGGGGTATGTACGCCAATCACTACTAGCCCCTGGTCGGCGTACTTTTTCGCCCAGTCGCGCACGTGGGGCAGCGCGTGCTGGCAGTTGATGCAATCCCAGGTCCAGAAGTCGACCAGCACCACTTTGCCTTTCAAAGAGGCGGGCGTTACCGGCTCGCCGTTGATCCATCCGGTGCCGCCGCTCAGCGAGGGCATGGCGCTCGAGGGCGCGGCATCTACCACCGGCTGCAGCTTCGCCGGGCGACTAATGGCGGGCGCCCATTGCAGCAGGCGCTGCTCAATCCTGTCGGCTACGCCGTTTGCCCCCTGCAACAGCCCGTTCAGCCCGCTGGCGGTCAGCACCACCGCGCCCAGCATCATCACCCCGGCGGTTTTTCGCATGCCCTCCATCAGGCCGGCCTTCGCCTTCAGGCGGTTAACCACCCGCTGGCCGCAGAAAGCCAGCAGGGCCAGCATCAGGGCGCAGCCGCTGCCATAGGCGGCCAGCAGCGTTCCTGTAGCTACCGCGCTGCCGCCCGACAACCCGAGGCTGAGGATCGCCCCCAGCACCGGCCCGGCGCAGGGGGACCACAGCAGCCCCACCGCCATACCCGCCAGCAGAGCGGAGGCCAGACCGCGCACGTTATTACTGCGATCGTTCAGGCTATTGCCCAGCCGCAGCGCCGGACCGGCGAGGCGCAGGGCAACGGCGGGGAAGATAAGCGAGACGGCGGCCACCGCCAGCAGCGCCAGAGCCAGCCAGCGCCCCACCTGGGTGGCGCTCACTACCCAGTCGCTGGCGACGGTAATAAGCCCGGCCACCAGGGTAAACATCACCACCATACCAAGCAGCATGGCGAAGATTTGCCGTGGCTTGCCGCGAAACCCGGCAAACAGCAGCGGGATCACCGGCAGCGTGCAGGGGCTGAGCAGGCTCACCATCCCGCCGATAAAAGCGATTAAAAGCGTCATAACACACCTCACATGTCCTGTTATCTGCAACGGCGCAGTGGGGGTATTACAGCGAACGGAAGTATATGCGGTGTGTCTGAAATGCGGGGATTTGTCAGCCCGGGTATCCCGGCCCCGGGCTGATACAAAAGGCTACACGCCGGCGGCGGGCAACGTCAGGGTAACGGCAAGGCCGCCCTCTGGCCGGTTTGCCAGCCGGAGTGTGCCCCCGAGCTGGCCGCTGAGCTGGGCGGCAATCGCCAGCCCCAGCCCGGTGCCGCCGGTTTCGCGATTGCGGGAGGACTCCACCCGGTAGAAGGGCTGCAATACCGCCGCCAGCTGGTCGTCAGGGATACCCGGCCCGTTATCCGCTACTTCGATCGCAATCTCCTGCTGACCAAAGCTAAGAGTCACTTCGGCGGCATCGCCAAATTTCAGGGCGTTATCCAGCAGGTTGGTCAGCACCCGGCGTAACGCCTGGGGCCGCGTCATCTGCGGCTGCGCCCTGCCCTTTGCCTGAAACTGCACGTTTTTGCCAATGTCGAGATAGTCGCACACCAGGGTATCGATAAAGGCGCTGAGATCGACGCGGCGCGGCGGCTCTTCGGACGAGACGGACGAGCGCGCAAAGGCGATACCCTCCCGCACCAGGCGGGTCATGTTATCCAGATCGGCGTTGAGTTTGTCGCGCAGCTCCGGCTGCTCGGCCATCTCGACGCGCAGCTTCATGCGGGTGATAGGGGTTTGCAGATCGTGGGAGATGGCGGCCAAAATCTGCGCTCGCTCCTGGAGATGATCCTGAATGCGCTTCTGCATGGCGTTAAAGGCCCGGGCCGCCTGGCGGACCTCCACCGGCCCCTGTTCAGCCAGGGTGGGCGCCTGGCTGCTGGCGGGCTCCAGGGCATCCACCGCACGGGTAAAGCGGGTAAACGGGCGCACCACCTGGCGCACCGCCAGCCACGAGCAGAGCGCCACCAGGATGAGTTGCAGAATAAATACCACCGGCAGCCAACGGGCCACCGGCGGCATGCGCGGGATAAGATCGAGGGTTAACAGCGCGCCGTCGTGAAGGGTGACGTGCGCCTGAATGTGCGAAACCGGCCCCGGCACCGCGGTAAAGGTCAGCGGATAGTCGCCGCCCAGGGTATCGGTGATGGTGCGCACCGCGTCTCTCGAGCGCGCATCGTGCGGCGGATCGCCCGGCTCCCCCGGCCCCAGAATGTAGCGGTAATTGCCGCGCGTCAGCCGGGGCAGCCACTCTGCCCGTTCGTCGGCGGGCAGCCGGTTGAGGATCGCCACGCTGGTGGCGACATCCTGCTCCAGATTGCCCAGCATCACGTTGCGGGCGCTGCTCATGCGCTCGATCATCACCAGCGTCAGGCTCAGGCCGTTCGCCAACAGCAGCCCCAGCAGGACGATCAGCAGCAGCCGGGAAAGCAGCGAGCGCGGCCAGACGCTCATTCCCGCGCCTCAATAATGCTCACCGGCATCGAAAAGACATAGCCTTCGCTGCGCACGGTTTTGATATAGGCCGGGGTACGGGCATCTTCATTCAGGCGCTGGCGCACCCGGCTGACCAGCAGATCGATGGAGCGCTCGAACAGCTCGGCGTCGCGCCCCTGGGTGAAGTTCAGCAGCTGATCGCGGGTTAAGACCCGCTGGGGATGGTCGAGAAACACCCGCAGCAGGCGGTACTCCGCGCCGCTCAGCGCAACGATGGTACCGTCGGCGTCCAGCAAGTGCCGGGCGCTGGTATCCAGCTGCCACTCGCCAAAGGCGATCAGCCTGCCCGCTTCGGTCACCTGCAGGTTGGGCGGCAGCGCGCGAAAGCGGCGCAGGATCGCCTTGATGCGCGCCAGCAGCTCCCGGGCGACAAAGGGCTTCACCAGATAGTCATCCGCCCCCATCTCCAGGCCGAGAATACGATCCATCTCATCGCTGCGGGCGGTGAGCATCAGCACCGGCAGATCCTGATGCCGGTCGCTGCGCAGCTGGCGGCACAGGGTCAGGCCATCCTCGCCGGGCATCATCAGGTCCAGCACCACCAGATCGACATGCTGCTTTTCCAGCAGGGCGCGCATCTCTTTGCCATTAGCGGCACCGGTGGCGCGATAGCCCGCTTTTTGCAGGTAATCGACAACGAGTTCGCGGATATCCCTGTCGTCATCGACGACAAGAATATGATCGGCTGCATCCACGTTAAGCTCCTGTTAATAAGGAAGAGGCAAAATGAGCATAGTGGGTTCAGAGGTGGTCTGCATCCACTACCGCCTGCACAAAATCGCGCGGATCTTCCTGCGGCGGATTGTGCCCCACGTTGCCGGTAAAGGTGCGGTGTTCATATTTACCGGTAAATTTCCCGGCGTAGGCGGCAGGCAGCGGATGCGGCGCGCCGTTGTTATCCCCTTCGATGGTGATGGTCGGAACCGTAATCGCCGGTGCCGCCGCCAGTTTTTGCTCATAGCTGTCATATTTTGCTTCGCCGCGCTCGAGCCCCAGGCGCCAGCGGTAGTTGCTGATGGTCACCGCCACGTGGTCCGGGTTATCCAGCGATTTGGCGCTGCGGTTAAAGGTGGCGTCGCTGAATTTCCAGCCCGGCGAGGCCAGGGTCCAGATAAGTTTGGCAAAGTCGTGGGTGTTGGCCGCGTAACCCTTCTCACCGCGCTCGGTGGCGAAGTAGAACTGATACCACCATTGCAGCTCCGCCTGCGGCGGCAGTGGTTTTTTGCCCGCCTGCTGATTGCCAATCAGATACCCGCTCACCGAAACCAGGGATTTCACCCGCTCCGGCCACAGCGCCGCTACGATATCGGCGGTTCTGGCGCCCCAGTCATAGCCCGCGAACACCGCCTGTTTGATTTGCAGGGCATCCATCAGGTTAACCACATCTTTTGCCATTGCCGCAGGCTGGCCGTTGCGCGGCGTGCTGCCGGAGAGAAAACGGGTGGTGCCAAAGCCGCGGTTGGAGGGGACGATCACCCGATACCCCTTCGCCGCCAGCGCCGGGGCTACCTCGGCATAGCTGTTGATGTCATAGGGCCAGCCGTGCAGCAGGATCACCGGCTCGCCGTTTTTAGGGCCGATATCCACGTAGCCAATATTGAGATCGCCGGCGTTGATCTGCTGTACCTGTTTAAAGGCGGCGGCATAGTCGGTGCCGGCGGCCTCGGCCTGGCAGGCCATTACGGTTGAAAGAGAGAGTGCTGCGGCCAGGGTTGCGTAAGCCAGTCTGTTTTTCATGATGGTATCTCCGGGGTTGTTGTTATCACCCGGACATCACACCACGGCCGTGTATGCGAAATATGTGTAAAGCAGGCTAATTTTGCAATCCAGCGTATCGGCATTGCCGCCAGATACACTGGGATACAATCAGAGCGTCATTACCATATTTATGCAGCGCAGATCCGCCCCCGCCATGCGGGAAAAGTGGACGCTCTCCCCGAGCGATGCAAAACCCAGCCGCTGGTAGAAGGTGGCCGCATTGGGGGTGGACTCAAGGGTGATGCGCGACATACCGCGCCCCAGCGCCTCCTCTTTTAGCGCGGCGATGATTCGCGACGCCAGCCCTCTTCCCGTATAGCCCGGCAGGGTAAAGATGGCCTCGACGCTGCCCGTCTGTAGATCCAGGTAGCCGCTCGCCGCCAGCACGCCGTCGATATCAATAACGTAGAAAGGATTGTCGATAACCATCTGGCGGTAATGTTCCGGCATCGCCTCGGGGGTCCAGCGGGTGATGATCTGGGGGCTATAGCTGGTAGCGCAGCCGCTCCGGATCGCCTGATTGCGCAGATCCCACAGGGCTTCGGCCTCGTGCGGCAGGGCTTTTCTCAGGTGCATCTCGCACTCCTCTTCTGGTTATTTATTGATGAGCGAGCAGTTTCATCTTTGATTTATAAATCAGGATTATCAACGGACGCATGCCGTAAGGGGCTATCCGCAGTACGAAAATAAAACCTGCGGTGAAAAACGAGATAATCAGAGCATCATCATCATCTCATGCCAGGCCATGCCGCCGTGGTCGGAGGTTGAGGGTTTGAGGTAACGGTAACCAAAGTGAGTGTACAGATCGACATGGCGATCTTTGCACATCAGGTGGATGGTCTTTTTATCCATAGCCTTCATGCGCGATACGAACTCATCCATCAGTGCAGAGGCATAACCCTTGCCCTGATGATCGGGATGGACGACCACCGACATAATAACGATATTGGGTGCAGCCGGGTCATGACCTACCAGCTCTTTGAACTCCTCATCGGACATAACGACATTCCAGGCACAGCCTGAGTTAATAAAACCGATAAGCTTGCCATCCAGCTCCATGCACAGAAACCCCTCCGGATAGCGGTTTATCCTGGTCGCAATTTTTTCCCGGGATGCAGCTTCATCACCTTCATAAGAGGTGGTTTCAATTGAAAAACAGCCATCTACATCGGCCGGAGTAGCCAGGCGAAACTGGGGAGCAGACATATTTACCTCATTGGTATCATTGTGATGTCGGCATAGTACCTTGTTTAAAACATGCTTTCGCTGCATTTTATTCAACAACAAAATGCATAATATACATTTTATAAAAGCATACTTTCCTGGATGGTTCGCGCTATGCACACATCATTACGTAAAATTGATTTGAATTTATTGATGGCCTTCGATGCCCTTTACCGCCACGGCAGCGTGACAGCAGCGGCAAGCGAACTTTCTCTTAGTCCATCGGCATTGAGCCATGCCCTGAATCGATTGAGAGCCTCCCTTGACGATCCTCTTTTCGTGCGTAGCGGCGGGCAAATGGTGCCAACGCCCAAAGCAGATAGCATTGCCTCACGTATTTCTACGGCGCTCAGCAGCCTCTCTTCTTGTTTACAGGAGGCCAGCCACTTTGAACCGCATAACAGCAAGGCAACTTTCGTTTTTGCCGCGACAGACTACACCGCCGCGGTCATCCTGCCTGCGCTCATACATCACGTAAATCTTCTCGCGCCGGATATGGCTTTCAGGCTTGTCTATTCGCGGGACTTTAATGCCGATGAAGACCTGCTGTCGGGCAAGGTCGATTTTGCATTAGGCTTTGAAGAGGAGAAAAAAAGCCCACGGCGGGGCATCGACTCTATTACCTGTTTTACAGATGATTATGTTGTGGCGGTGCGTCAGGGCCACCCGGTGATAAAAGAAGCTCTCACCCGTGAAGCATATCTGAATGCCGGGCATGTTGTTGTACGTCCCTGGGCAGAAAGCCGTGGCGAAATCGACCGTTATCTGGAAAACCAACGGGTTCGCCGCCGCATCGTTGCAGAGCTGCCTAGTCTGATGATTGCCCCACTTATTGTGTCCAGCACCGATCTGGTTATTACTCTTCCCCGACGCGGATTATCCTCAGTTTTTGACATGAAAAACCTCGTTGTATTCGCCCCTCCTTTCCCCACGCCGCAATATATCCTTAAAACCTATTTCTGCCCTGCTCTGGCTAATTCCCCTGGTCACTTATGGATGAGAGAACAGATTTTGCAAGTCTGTACATCACAGGAGGCACACTGAGAGCCAGAGGGATTTTCAGCATAACCTTAAGGCACCACCGGCGATTATCGGCCAGACTTATCCTTTTTCTTTATAAGGAGACCAGACGTTGAAACGCCTATTTCTGTCGATTTTTTCCAGTCCGGAGTCGCTGCTGCAGGTCATGAGCCAGCAGGAGATTATTGAAGCGGTGGAAGATGGCGACCGCATTATTATTGACCAGGACGGTAACGCCTCCGTTAACTTTAAAAACAGAGAGGTGCGTGAAGATTTTCTGCGTCATGTTAACGCTCTGAAGAGGGCTTAATATGGGAACGGCAATATTTATGGTGCTGATGGTGTGCGGGTACTGGTACACCAGCCGCGATCTCTCCACCCGGTTTAAAATCAAGCGCTCCTTCGGCTGGGATGTCTATTTTCTGGTCGCTCTGTATGGCTGTATTTTCGTATTGCAGGGGGTGATTGCCACCGGCCTGCTCTGGCTGATACTGCTTATCCTCTCGTTTGCCGTTAATAACTTCCACCCCACCGTGCAGAACTATGCCGACTGGCAGATAGAGTTTATGAACTGGAGCTTTCTCGGGATCCAGGCGCCGGTGGTGGTCATGCTGGCCTTTGCCATCCTGTTTTGTCTCTATCGATCAAACTGGGCGGGTAGCGCCCGGCTGGACGGCGAAGGCAGAAAACAGCTCTATAAGCGTCTGGCCCGCTCGAGCGGTATCGAGCAGTTGCTCTACCAGTGCATGGAGGCAGGCGAGCTTGCGCTGGTGACGCTGAAGTCGAGACGCATTTACGTGGGCATGATCCACACCGCTAACCTGGAGTATGAGAAGACGGCAAATATCGTGCTGGTGCCGATGCTGAGCGGCTATCGCGACGGCAAGACGATGAATCTGTGCATCGAGAACAACTACAGCAAGTGGTATGCCGACCACGACATCACCCTTGATTCAGAGCCCACAAGCGCGATGGCCTTCAGAAAGGTGATTATGCTGGATCAGGTGGAGAGTATCTCAATCTTCGATCCCGCCAGCGCCAGCTCGCTGGAGATGGCGCAGCAGGCAGATAAAGAGGAGTAAGGCTGGTGGTTTTCGCCTGGCCTATACTGAATATATTAGAGAACCTTATTCATTCTTTACGCTATCTGAGGTCCTATGCAATTTCCCGGTATCCCGGAAAACGAGGAAGAACGTCTTAAATCACTCTATCTGGCAGACCTGCTGGATACCCGGGATGATGAGCGTTTCGACCGTTTAACCCGGCTGGCTAAGAAAATCTTTCAGGTGCCCGTGGTGCTGATAAGCCTCCTCGATCGCGAACGGCAGTGGCTGCTGGCCTGCGAGGGGCTGGGCACGCGCGAGACGCCGCGCAATATCTCCTTCTGTGGCCATGCCATTTTGCAGGAAGGACCTTTCATCGTTACCGACGCTACCCAGGATGAACGTTTTCACGATAACCCGCTGGTGACGGGTGAGCCCCATATCCGTTTTTACGCCGGTTATCCCGTTCATCTGCCGGGGGGCGAAGTGGCCGGCACGCTTTGCCTGATCCACACTACGCCGCGCGGCTTTAACGACGACGATATTGCTTCGCTGAAGGACCTGGCCTTTATCGTGGAAGATGAGTTCCAGGTGATTGGCATGGCGATGACCGACAGCCTGACCGGCATCTCTAACCGGCGTGGTTTTTATAAAATGGGCGAAAAGCGCTTCTCCTCGCTGACGAAAAAAGGGGTGGCATTTAGCCTGATCTTCTTTGACCTGGATAAGTTCAAACCCATCAACGACCTGTGGGGACACGCCGAAGGGGATGAGGTGCTAAAACGCTTTTCTGAACAGTTGTTCCAGCACCTTAGCCCGGGGGATATCGCGGGCCGTCTGGGTGGGGATGAATTCGCTGTGCTTATTACCAATAAAGAGCGGACCGACGCTTTTCTGAGCGCCCTGCGTAAAAGCATGGATGCGTATAATCAGCGCTCGGGCAAACCCTACAATATCAATTACTCCTTCGGCGTACTGCACAATGACGTCGGCGCCTGGCCATCGCTGGGAGAGATGATTAAAGAGAGTGACAGCGTGATGTATTCAAAGAAACGCAGGAAGAGTTTGTGACAGTGTAACGCCCGTGCCTTGCGCCGCTATGCCGCACTGCGTATTATCCCATGCCCCTTTTCACTATAAGGTTAAGATGATGGAAAAGAACTTCTCAGATGAACAAAAAGAACTTCTTAATCGCGTTGTTTTTGCCCATATCGATAAGATGATGTCCGAGGTTATCCACGTCGTGGAACAAACCGAAAAATGCGCGAATCAGGAGCTTGAGGATAATGGGATCGATATGACCGATTTCTATCCGGCGAATAAAAAATTTCTGATGATGACCATTGTTCAAAAGCTTATTGACGAGGTACACGGCGGGAATATGGCGCTGGCGCAAAAAATGGTCACTATGGAAGCCAGAAGGCTTAACGTCAGCGTGCATGTTGATGCTGAAAACCGGGATAAGTGATAGCGCGAGGCTTCTGCAGATATGACCAGTTTAAAACGTAAAAATTATCCGCAGTTGGGTGAAGTAAAAGCCCCCTACGTTCATGCCGTAAAACATAACGATACGCTCTATATTTCCGGCCTGACCGCCTTCGGTACCCCGGCGCAACGCCTGGGAATCGCCGAACAGGCAGATGAGATTTTCCGGCAGATAAAAACCGTAATGACCGCAGAGGGGATAGATGCGTCCAGCCTGATCAAGGTGACCATTTTTATCACCTCTTTTGCGGAGATCGACGCGCTGCGCGCCGTGCTGTTTCGCCACTATGGCGAGCATCTGCCCGCCAGTTCGCTGGTAGAGGTGAGCCGGCTTTTCTCACCGGATCTGAAGATTGAGATAGAAGCGGTATGCGGGCTGTAAAGCGCCCGCTCTGTTCAGGTTAACTGATAGTACTTGTCCGGCAGGATGCGGGCCGGGATCTCGGTTTCGTCGTTCATCTGCAGCAGGTCGATCTCAATGGCGTTGCAGATAGCATCCAGCGGCAGGTCGTTATTCTCGATGCCGAACGGCTCTTCCAGCTCTTCCGCCAGCGCATCCAGCGAGATAAAGGTGTAGGAGATAAGCACCGATACGAAGGGCGTCATGTAGTGGAGATCGCTCACCAGCGCAAAAGGCAGCATGATGCAGAAGAGATAGACCGTGCGGTGCAAAATCAGGGTGTAGGCAAAGGGAACCGGGGTATTGGCAATACGCTCGCACCCGGCCAGCACCGCCGACATATCGTTCAGTCGGTTGTTCAGACTGTGGAACAGAATATCGGACAGCTGCCCTTCTCTTCTTCTTACCGCCAGCCACTCGCCCATCGTCAGCAGAATGCGGTTGGCGGGGGTGCTGGAGTCCATCGCCCGGCGTAGATTTTCTGGCGAGAGGTATTTCGCCAGCTGGCTGGCCTGCGGCTGACGGCGCAACGACATGCGCAGGCAGTGGGCAAAGGCAATCTGCAGGCGAACAAACTCCCCCAGCGCCGGGTCGTCCGGCAGCGTGTTTTTCACTTCCCGAAACAGCGAGCGCGAGGCAATCATCAGCTGGCCCCAGAGCTGGCGCGCCTCAACGTAGCGCGAGTAGCAGGCGTTATTACGAAAGCCGAGGAAGATGGCGATCGCTACCCCAAGAATGCTGAACGGCGCCACGGTGAGCCGGATACCGAGCGAGGTATACCAGGGCAGCATGATAATAACGGCGATAGAGAGCAAAAAGTTGAGGAACAGCCGGGACGAGATTTTTACCAGCACCGAACCGTGCCAGACGAATATCAGTTTTAGCCAGTGCTGTTGAGGACGAACGATCATAGTCAGTTTCTGTAGAGGTAAGAGCGGCGACTATTAAACGTGATCGCTGTCACGGTTGCAAGTATGTTAATAAAGCATTGCGTTCCTGCCTGACCTCTTGCAGCGTGCACGGTGCTGACATGTTGTAACAGGAAAACTTAAAAGTATGTTGTAACTAATCTGATGTAAAAGAAAACCCGGCCGCAGCCGGGTTAATATCTGATTAGCACAGCGGCTGAACGGCAGCGCGCATACCCTGCTGGAGGATGGCATCCAGATCCTTCGCCACCAGGTCCACCAGACCGCTAACCTGGGTCAGGTCCTGCTCCCAGTGTTCGCTCACGCTCAGTACCGCCGACACCAGCTCGCGGGTGGAGATTTGTTTATCATGATGCGCGGTCCACAGCTGCTGGAAGCGGGTCAGCCAGTGGGCGTCGTCCTGCACCGGATAGCTCTCGCCGTTACGCTCGCCGCGATAGAAGGCAATCAGCGCCGCCAGCGCAAAGGTCAGACGCGCCGGCAGTTTTCCGCTCGCCTGCTGCCCTGCCAGCAGCTGCGGCAGAATACGGGTACGGTATTTGGTCATGCCGTTAAGGGCAATCGACAGCAGCTGATGCTTAATGTACGGGTTGCGGAAACGCCCCGTTACCGCGCTGGCAAAGGATTCCAGCTCATCGCGCGGGAGATCCAGCACCGGGATAATCTCGTCATAAATCGCTTTTTCGACAAAAGCGCATACTTCGGCGTCGTTCATCGCCTCACCCACCGTGTCCAGCCCGGCCTGGAAGGCAACCGGTACCAGCGCGGTGTGCGCCCCGTTCAGGATCGCCACTTTACGCTCTTTGTACGGCTTGATGTCATCCACGATCAGCACGTTCAGCGGCAGCTTATCGAGACGCAGCTCGGCCGCCAGGGTTTTCGGCCCCTGGATCACAAACAGATAGAAGTGTTCGGCGGTGTCGAGGAAGGCATCGTGATAGCCCAGCGATTTTTCCAGCTCGGCCACTTCGTCGCGCGGATAGCCGGTCACAATACGGTCCACCAGGGTTGAACAGAAGCTGTTGGCCTCATTCAGCCACTGGATAAAGGCCGCCGGCAGCGCCCACTCCTGGGCATAGCGCAGCACCAGCTCGCGCAGGGCATCGCCGTTATAGTCGATCAGCTCGCAAGGGATAATCACCCAGCCCTTATCAGCAGCGCCGTTGAAATGGCTGAAACGTTCGAACAGCAGGCGGGTCAGTTTTGCCGGGTAGCTTACGGCCGGCGCGTCGTCGAATTTGTCACCGGCGTGATAGCTGATCCCCGCCTCGGTGGTGTTGGAGAAGACAAAACGCATCTCCGGGTTGTGCGCCAGCTTGAGGAACTCATCGTACTGGTCATAGACGCTGATTTCACGGTTAACGGAGCGGATAAGACGCGCGTCGCTCACCGCTTCGCCCTGCTCGTTCAGGCCGCGGATAATGGTGGTATAGAGCCCGTCCTGGGTGCTGAGCGAAGGCGGAAAATCGCTCTTGATCGGACGCACAATAGCAATACCGGCGTTAAGATCGGTGTGCTCGTTAAGCTGGTCAATCTGCCAGTCGATAAACGCGCGCAGGAAGTTACCTTCACCAAACTGAATGATTCGTTCTGGGTAGAGAGCACCGGGGAAATCACGACGGTTGAGTGTGTTCACAATAGGGATCCTTTTATGAGTAGTCATACAGCCTGATAAGATTGGTGTAATAACTTATCAAACTTTACGACCACGAACCCCTGTTTTGATCAAAGCTTGTAGCACTTTTGCTAAGACCTACAAAAATTTGTAGAACACCGAGGTGGCGGTCAGTTCGCCGTCCGGCATCAGGGCATAGCGCGGTATCTCCCCCACTTTTTGCCAGCCGGTACGGACGTAAAAAGTCTCGGCGCCGCTGCCGGTGGCGGTATCCAGTACCAGCACCGTTTTTTGCCGTACGCGGGCGGCCTCCTCCAGCGCCGCCATTAGCTGGCGACCAGCGCCGAAACGGCGGGCCCTTTCATGGACCAACAGTTTGGCCACGTCTGCCCGGTGGGGCTGGTTTTCGGGCTGATCGATGATGAGCTGGACGGTGCCAATCAGCTCCCCGTCCGGGCCGGCGGCCGCCAGCACAATGCGCTCGTTGCGGGCGACGCTTTCCGCCACGCCGCGCCAGAAATCCCGCGCCCGTTCAGGGCTGTAGGGCAACATAAAACTCACGGAGGCCCCACCGGTCACACAGTTGTGCAGGATGTCGGCCAGGGCATCGATATGGGTGAGGATCGCGTCGCGATTGAGGGTGGTGATATGCAGTGATGTGGTCATTTTTCTCTCCGGAATCAACCACATCACTTTGCTATTAACTTTTTATTAACACAAGAGCATTTACTTATGACGGACGGCCGGTACCGCGCTGCTGCTTAATGGAGTACATCTTCTCATCGGCGGTTCGCAGCCAGCTTTGCAGGTCGTCCCGCTGGTGATCGAACTCGCTCACTCCCCAGGAAAAGGAGAGCGCCCAGGGGTAGCTGGAGTGTTCATTCCACACCGCCGCCTGCTCGGTAAGAAACTGCATCGCAATCCACGCCCCTTTTTCGTCGCTATTGGGAAAGAGGATGGCAAATTCATCGGCGCCGTAGCGGGCCAGCACGTCCGCTTCGCGGAAGGTGGATTTCAGCAGGCCAGCCATCGCCGTCAGCGCCGCATCCCCGTCCGCATGGCCGAAGCGCTCGTTGATTTGCCGGAAGCGATCCAGGTCAAGCCAGGCCAGCGTCAGCGGCTCTGCACGGCGGCGGGCGGCGCTGATGCCGTAGGTGGCCAGATGGTGAAAGCCGCGGCGGTTATACAGCCCGGTGAGGTCGTCGGATATTGCTCCCGCCACGGCGGCAAAGGCCGTCTCTGCCAGGGTCGCCAGATCGCCCAGGCTAACCAGATCCTGTTCGGTAAACGCCCTTGGCTGATCGTCCATCAGGCACAGGGTGCCCACGATGGAGCCATCCCGTAGCCGCAGGGGATAACCGGCATAAAAGCGCACCGGCGGATCGTCGGTGACCAAAGGGTTATCTTCGAAGCGTTCGTCGCTGGCGGTATCGTTTACCACCAGCGGCGCCGCATTAAGAAGAGTGTGGCCGCAAAACGAGATATTTCGCGGCTGGTTGACGGCCGCAGTGCCGTCGGCGGATTTCACCACCACGATATGTTCGGCAATGAGATTAACCATCGCCACCGGCACGTTAAACAGGCGTTTCGCCAGGCGGGTCAGGCGATCGCAGGTTGGGCGGAGATCGGCCTCAAGCAGGCCTGATTCATGTAACGATGCCAGACGTTCCGCTTCGTTAGCGGGTAAAGAGGGTGATTTCATTAGGGACTCCGGACGGCAACCTTTTTAAAAGCTTAGCGCATCAAGCGAAGGGTCAATGGGCAAAAATACGGTTTTTGCCGCCTCGTTTCGCCTGATAGAGCGCCGTGTCTGCTGCCTGCAACCAGTCGGTGACATCCTGCATCTCCCGCGTTGCGCTGGCCATACCAATACTCAGGGTACAAAACACCGGTTCTGCGTTGACGTCATCAATGACGGCAGCCGCCTCCATAATACGTGTCGCAACGATGCGCGCCTCTTCCAGCGTAGTATCGGGCAGCAGGATCACAAACTCATCGCCGCCGAGGCGCGCCGGGGTATCACTCTGACGGGTGGCGAGATGCAAAATTTGTGACATTGTCACAAGTAGCCTGTCCCCCACGTTATGGCCAAAGCGATCGTTAACCTCTTTAAAGTCATCAATATCAATAAACATTAGCACCGATTCGCTGCAGATCTGCCGCAATTTATGCAGTTCGTTATCAATGCGTTTTTCCAGCAGACGTCGGTTAGCGATATCCAGCAGCGGATCCATCATGGCAATGCGCTCCAGCTCCCGGGATTTAAAGCGCAGACGCACGGCAATGCTGTCGGTCAAAATGCTTAGTGCCAGAGAGTAGGCGGCAATCAGCGGCAGCGTAGCGTACATGGTGCGCTGAGAGACCAGCGGCACCAGCGCCATTCCCTGGGTAAGCCAGGTGGCAAAAAACACCCCTGTCATCACGGCCAGCGCTTTTTTCATCAGCGTAACGCCCCCGGCGGAGAGGCGGTCTGCCAGCAGAATGGTGGCGATGGTCACCGAGGGCAGCGGGTTGGCCGCCATCATGGCGATCCAGAAGCCGCCCGCACCCGCGTCCAGTACCAGGTTCTGGTGTTCGGTACTCAGCGGCGTGGCGGAACGGCGGGCGCGCAGCCAGGCACAGGTCGGCCAGACGAAAGCATTCAGCGCCAGGAGACCTATCAGCCACGGGGATCGTTGCTGTTCAAGCAGGACAGAGGTTATAGGAAGAAAGCAGAGAAAGGTGCCAAGGATCCGCATCAGGTACATACGTTTGACGAACCGACTGCCGGGTAAGCGGGATTTTTTACTCAGTTTGCCAGTTCCGTTCATTACACGTTTTTTCCGATATATTTACCCCCGCATATTATTGATGTTAAAAATGGGTAGCAAGATATTTAACAGCTAAATACCGGGGCGACGGACGCATAAAGACTGGCATTATATGTTATAACTGCTCGCTGGGAGCAGGTTTTTCCGCCGTGGCATCCCGCTCTCTCACCAGGCCGCTGGTGCGATTTCGCCCCCCTTTTTTCGAACGATAGAGATAATCATCCGCTTCGGTCAGCAGGCGGTTAAAGACTTCAGTAAGCTGCCAGGCCTCCGATTTGCCGCAGCCCAGTCCGATACTGACCGTTAAAAAGAGAGTCTGCCCGCGCCAGATAAAGGGGTGCTGCTCGACGGTGGTGCGGATCCGCTCAGCCAGCGCATAGCCCTGGCGGGCATCGCCGGTATTAATCACCACCGCAAACTCTTCTCCGCCCATGCGCGCCACCAGCCCCTCTTCGCCGACGGCGGCCTGCACCTGTTGTGCAAATTCGGTCAGCACCTTGTCGCCGCACTCGTGGCCATAATTGTCATTGATGCTTTTGAAGTAATCGATATCCAGCAGCATAACGGTTAAAAAACGCGGATGGCGGTGCGTCTCCTCCTGCTTCAGGGCCTCATACAGCCCGGAACGAGAGTAGACGCGGGTCAGAAAGTCGTAGTCCGCCCGCAGGGAGACCTGGTGAACAAGGGAGTTGATTGCCGCCATGCTTACCGACACCATAATCGGGCAGATGGCCATGGTGGCGATCCCAAGGCGAGCAGAGAACATCATCGGCGTGGTAAAAGGGGTACCCACGGCGATATCGATAATGGAGTTGGCCACCAGGGTGATCTCTACCGCACCGGTCACAAAGGTGAGCAGGCAGGTAGCCGGCAGCGAGTAGCGAACCGCACACCAGATAAGCGCCGGGAGCGGAAACGCCAGGCTCCCCGCCCCGCCGATCGCCACCGAGGCGAGGACCGACACGATAAGCGCCGCCACCGGCGTCAGGTGTTCCAGGCGGATCCGTCGGGCCAGATCCGGCCAGCGGATGGTGAGCAGGCAGGGCACAATCAGCACCCCGGTGGAGAACTGCTCGCTAAACCAGTCGGCCAGCGAAGGCCAGAACGCCAGGCTGGTAACGCCAACGGCCCCCACCGCCCCCACCAGCGCGCAAAGCCCGGCCGCCACAATGCAGTAGCCAAACAGGCGCAGGGCATTAACGGGATCCGGCGTGCCTTTATGCAGCCGTTTATCACGGATCACCAGCAGCGCCAGGGTGACGATAAACGCCATATTGGAGAGGTTAATCACCAGCGAGGAGATACCCCAGTCGGTGGTCATGGCGTCATAAAGCAGCATCGCCACATAGGAGATAGCGTAATAGTGCGGACGGTTCAGGAAGACATAGCGGGCAAATACCCCCGCCATCACCCCGTTCAGCGGCCAGAAGAGCGACAGCGCCTCAATCAGACGTAGTTCAGCGCCAATAAAATAGAAAAACGAGGTGAGTAAAAAGATCCCTACCGCGTTACGTATCGGATTGTGCTGGTCAAAGAGGGTAAATCTGCTGGCAAGAATGGCTAACATTCAATATCTATCCATATCACTGTCGGCGACAGTGACGTAGCGGCCGTCGGAATGTGTTAAAAGCTTAGCATGAATATATAACACAGACTTAACACTCCTACACCTCTCAACTTTGTGAGTTCATCTGCTGAACCAGCCAGAAGTGGATCACCCGTACAATATAGTGCTGTTGGGCTTCCGACAGGTCGAAACCCGCCGGGATCCCATGCCATTTCGCCAGGCATCCCCGGCAGCAGGTGGCGGTGGCATGCTGGGCGATAAACACCGGATGCCCGCGCATCGGCGTCTGTTTGCCATCGTTAGTTGGAAAAGCAGGCGCCAGACGACGGGCGACAAAGTCAGCCGCATGCTGGTCGATAACTTCAGCGCCCTTATCCCAGCAGTACTGGCGCTCTTTAGCCCCCAGGCGAAAACGGGCGCGGAATGGCGAACGTGCCAGCCGGTTAAAGAGAGGTGTTAAATCGGACATTAATATACGGACCGGCCCAGTTGCCGGGTCAGGCGCTCCAGCGCCGCCACCCCAGCCAGTGAATTCCCGGCCTCATCCAGCTCCGGGCTCCAGACGGCAATCGCCATTTCATGCGGTACCACTGCCACTACCCCGCCGCCGACGCCGGACTTGGCAGGCAGGCCCACGCGCCAGGCAAATTCTCCGGCGTTCTGATACATGCCGCTGGTAGCCATCAGGGCGTTGATCTGCCGGGCCTGCAGCGGCGATACCACCGGCTGCGCCAGATGCGGGGCCTCACCCTGGCAGGCCAGAAACAGAAAGGTCCGGGCCAGCTCCACGCAGCTCATTTTCAGGGCGCAGTAGTGGAAATAGTTTTGCAGGACGGTGGTGACGTCGTTGTGGAAATTGCCGAAGGATTTCATCAGCCAGGCGATGGCGGCGTTGCGCGCTGAGTGCTCAAACTCCGAGCGGGCAACTGCTGAATCAAAGGCGATATCCGGCACGCCGCTCAGCTCGCGGACAATCTCCAGCATGCGTTGACGGGGGGCGCTCAGGCGGCTTTGCAGCATGTCGCACACCACCAGCGCCCCGGCATTAATAAAGGGGTTACGCGGTTTGCCCTGTTCAAGCTCGAGCTGAAGCAGGGAGTTAAACGGCTGCCCGGAGGGATCTTTACCCACCCGCTGCCAGATCTCCTCCCCTTCGTACTGACGCATGGCGGCAACCAGGCTCAGCACCTTGGAGATGGACTGGATCGAGAAACGTTCGCTGGCGTCCCCCGCCTGAAACCGCTGGCCGTCCACCGTACAGATGGCGATCCCGAGCTTATTACCGTCGACGGAGGCCAGCGCCGGGATGTAATCCGCGACCTTCCCCTGCCCCAGCAATGGCCGCACCTGGGCCAGAATCGCTTCCAGCATCTGATTGTCAATAACCGCAGCCACACCCTGCTCCTTGCCCACCGGTCAAAATTTCGGGCTCGGAGTATATCAGAGGTGAATGAGTGCGTCAGGCAGGAAGTCGAAAACGCGATACCGCCCGAATTAACAGCCCCGATTCATCATGCAGCCGCTGTGAGGCCTCGGAGGCGGTGTTCACCAGCGTATCGGTCTGGCGGGCCACGCTGTTGAGCCCCTGCAGCTGGCGTGTCATTTGATGAATACTGTCGCCCTGGCTGAGGGTGGCCGCCGAGATCTCATTCAGCAAACCGCAGAGATTGCCTACCAGGCTCATCACCTGCTGCAGGTTCTCCTCCAGCCGGCTGACCGCTTTTGAGCCGTCATCGATCCCCTGCAGGGAGTGGTTGATCAGCTCCTGGATATTTTTGGTGGAGTGGCTGCTTTTGCGCGCCAGCAGCCCAACCTCCCGGGCCACCACCGCAAAGCCGCGCCCCTGGTTACCGGCGTGGGCCGCTTCAATGGCCGCGTTAAGGGCCAGAATATTGGTCTGGAAAGCCACGTTGTCGATCATTGCCACGATGCCGCGCATCTCCGACGAGCGCTCTACAATGGCGGCCATAGAGGCGTTCACCGTCGCCATCATCCGGTCTCCGCCCGCCGCCACCTGCCGCGCTTCGTCCGCCCGGGAGCTGGCAAGCTTCGCATAGCCGGTGTTGCCCTCTACGTGGGTTTCCAGCGCGGCGATATGGGCCGTGACCTCCTTCAGCTCCTGCGCCTGGCGCGCCGACTGGTGATAAAGCTGCTGGTTACCCTCGGCCAGCGAGCCGATGTTCTGCACCATGGCGGTGGTGGCGTCGTTCACCTGCCGGATAAGCTGGTACAGGCCGCTTTGCAGCGTTTGAATACTGTCGTCAAGCTGGGCTATCTCACGGTTAAACCGCGTAACCGGAGGCGGCGGGACGGAGAGATCCCCCGCTGCCAGCCGGTTAATGTGGGCGATCAGGGCCCGCAGCGGGGCGATAACCCAGCGCGACATGCCAAACCAGACCAGCAGCGCGATAGCCAGCAGCAGCAGCGGCGCCAGCAGAAATGCCCGTTGCAGATCCGCGAGGCTGGCGGTCAGGCGCTGGCGCCCTTCGGCGGCAAGCTGGCTGCTGGCCTGCTGGTAGCGGGCGTAGTTGTCATTAAAGTCGGCCTGAAATGCCTGAGCCGGGACGGCAAAAAAGGCGTCGATGGACTGGGTTTTGACCAGCCCGTCCGCCTGCTCTTTGATGGCGCCGAAAAAGAGCTGATAGCTGTTTACCAGCGCCTCGTCCTGGCGCGGTTTCATTGCCTGCCAGCCCGACCAGGCCTGACCCGAGGCGGTCAGCGCGCGCTGGGCCTCCTCCATCAGGCTGTTCCAGCTCCCTTCCGAGCCGGTCTCTTTATCCTGCATAAAATAGACTCCGGCGCGGTTAAGCAGATCGCTTGCGGTCAGCAGTGATACCCGCGCCTCGTCGAGTTTGGCCTGCTGGGAGAGCGCAAGCTGGTTGCGGGAATCGTTGCGCTGGGCATCGTCCAGGGAGAAGGTGAGCAGTACGGAGGAGGAGATTTGCAGGGCTGAAAAAAGGGCGATAATACAGAAGATCCCCGCCAGCAGGCCGAACCGGCGCGGCGTGAGGCGCTGTGCAAAACGACGGAAAATTTGCGTTAAGTTCATAATATTGTTCTGTAACAAGACCTTAGACGCGAGCGAGTCTAGGGCACAATAGTGACAGAACTATTTCAGCCAGATGACAAAGGCCTGCACGCGGCAGGCCTTTTTTATCAGACTCTTCCTTTCCACACCGTCTGCACGTTGCAGAACTCGTGCAGGCCAAAGTGGGAGAGCTCCCGGCCAAAGCCGCTCTTCTTCACCCCGCCGAAGGCGACGCGGGCATCGCTGGCGCTGTAGCCGTTGATAAATACCCCGCCGCACTCAAGGTTGTCGGCAAAGTGTTGCGCTACCTCGTCGCTGGCGGTAAAGACCGTGGCCGAGAGGCCAAAATCGCTGTCGTTGGCAAGCGTCAGCGCGTGGGCGGCGTCCTGCGCCACGGTAATGGCGGCCACCGGGCCAAACAGCTCCTGGCGGAACGCGGTCATCTCAGAGGTGACGTTCCCCAGCACCGTGGGCGCATAGTAGTTGCCCTCGCCCGCCAGCTTCTCGCCGCCGAGCAGCAGGGTGGCCCCCTCCTCCAGCGTGGCCTGTACCTGCTGGTGCAGTTCGTCGCGCAGATCGAAACGCGCCATCGGGCCGATATAGTGCTCTTCAGCGGCAGGATCGCCCAGCTTCAGGGCGGCGACAGCGGCCACAAAGCGCTCGGTGAACCGTGCCGCGACGTCGGCCTCGACGATAAAACGCTTGGCGGCGGCGCACACCTGCCCGGTGTTCTGATAGCGCCCGGCAACCGCGGCCTTCACCGCCAGATCCAGATCCGCATCGTTCAGAACGATAAAGGGATCGGAGCCACCCAGCTCCAGCACGCATTTCTTCAGCGCTGCCCCCGCCTGGGCACCAATGGCGGCTCCGGCGCGCACGCTACCGGTAACGGTCACGGCGGCGATCCGGCGGTCGTTGATCGCCTGGCTTACCCCCTCGTTGGTGGCGTTGATCTGGGCAAATACCCCTTGCGGGAAACCGGCCTGGGTGAAGATTTGCGCTATCAGCTCAGCGCAGCCGAGCACGTTCGGAGCATGTTTCAGCAGATAGCTGTTGCCCGCCAGAATAATCGGCACCGCGCCGCGCAGCACCTGCCACAGGGGGAAGTTCCACGGCATCACCGCCAGAATTGGCCCAAGCGGACGATATTCAATCACCGCCTTCTCTACCTGAGTGGATTCAGTCGCGAGCATCGCCGGGCCGTGGTCGGCATACCAGTCGCAGAGATCGGCCGATTTTGCCACTTCGCCCCGCGCCTGGGCGATGGGTTTACCCATCTCACGGGTAATCAGCTGCGCCATCTCTTCGCCGCGCTGGCGCAGGGCCGCGCCCAGATCCCGCAGGCGCTGCGCCCGGTCGGCAATAGATACCTGCCGCCACTGGCGAAAGCCCGCGTCGGCCTGGACAATAGCGGCGTCGACGTCGGCGGTGGTCGCCCATGGCCAGCGGCCAATGGTCTCGCCGTTGGCGGGGTTAACAGAGAAAGCGTGGGTTGCAGAGGAGTAGTTCATCTTGTGCTCCGGTAAATAAGGGTTGATTCAGTGTGGCCTGGTCTGCTATTTCTGAAAAATGAATAATATTGACCACCTTGTTCACGAATCGAGAATGGTATGGATCTGACCCAGCTGGAGATGTTTAACGCCGTGGCCCAGAGCGGCAGCATTACCCTGGCGGCGCAAAAGGTGCACCGCGTCCCCTCAAATCTGACTACCCGCATCAAGCAGCTGGAGGCCGACCTGGGGGTGGAGCTTTTTATCCGGGAAAACCAGCGCCTGCGGCTCTCTCCCGCCGGGCACAATTTTTTGCGCTACAGCAGGCAGATTCTGGCGCTGGTGGACGAAGCGCGGATGGTGGTAGCAGGCGATGAACCCCAGGGGCTCTTTTCCCTTGGCTCGCTGGAGAGTACCGCCGCGGTGCGCCTTCCGGCCTCGCTGGCCCGCTATAACCAGCGCTATCCGCGTATTCAGTTTGCGCTGGCCACCGGCCCGTCCGGGACGATGATTGACGGGGTGCTGGAAGGGACGCTGAGCGCGGCCTTTGTCGACGGCCCGCTTACCCACCCGGAGCTGGAGGGGATGCCGGTCTGGCAGGAGGAGATGATGCTGGTAGCGCCGGCGGGCCACCCGGTGGTGCAGCGGGCCACGGAGGTCAGCGGGCACGACGTCTATGCGTTTCGGGCCAACTGCTCCTATCGCCGCCATTTTGAGAGCTGGTTTCACGCCGACCGCGCCACGCCGGGGCGCATCCACGAGATGGAGTCCTACCACGGCATGCTGGCCTGCGTTATCGCCGGGGCGGGCATTGCGTTAATGCCGCGATCGATGCTGGAGAGCATGCCCGGCCACCATCAGGTGGCGGCCTGGCCGCTGGCGGAAAAGTGGCGCTGGCTCACCACCTGGCTGGTGTGGCGCCGGGGCGCGATGACCCGGCAGCTGGAGGCCTTTATAGAACAGCTAAACGAACATCAGCCACCAGCGCCTTCTCCATAAACAGGCTGAGGGGATCGGCCGCGTAAGGATAAAACGCCTCGCGCAGCTGATAGCCGCAGCGCTCGTAAAGACGCACCGCCGCGTGCTGTTTGATGCCGGTCTCCAGGCGCAGGGTATGGCAGCCCCGGCTGAGGGCCTCGTCCTCCAGCGCCGCCAGCAGTTTCTCACCCAGCTGCTGGCCGCGATGGGCCGGATCGATATAGACCCGCTTCATTTCGCCGCTGCCGTCGTCGTTGAGCACAATCGCCCCGCAGCCTACGGCGTTCAACTGTCTGTCACGGATCGCCATCATAATCAGCGATGCGGGAGGCAGCCCGGCCAGGTCCAGCAGGTGGTTGCTCTCGGCGGGATAGAGTTCGCTCTGGTAGCTGTCGAGGGCGGCAATCAGGCCGATAATATCCGGATGGGTGGGGGATTCAGAGGAAATGGCATACATGGCAGGCTCCTTTTGTCATTTTTCCTCACCATAGCGTCAGGCGAGGCGCGAGCAGGCATATTTTAAACTTATAGCTGATCCACCCCATTGCATCTTGCCCCCGCAACGCGTAAATCTGGCGGCAGATAACCGTTAAACTTCAGGAAAAACAATGAACACCAAAGCCCGCAAAGTGATGATTATCGGCGCCGGCAACGTTGGCACCTCCGCCGCCTATGCCCTGCTGAACCAGAATATCTGTGAAGAGCTGCTGCTGGTGGATATCAACCGCGACCGCAGCGAGGGCCACGCCTGGGATCTGGCGGACGCCGCCGCCTACATGCCCGGTATGATGGCTATCTCCACCCGCGAGGCAGGCGACTGTGCGGATGTGGATATCGCGGTGATCACCGTCTCCGGCGGAGCGCTGAAGCCGGGGCAGACACGGCTGGACGAACTGACCGCCACGGCGAAAATCGTCAAAGAGATCGTCCCGCAGATGATGGCTGGCGGCTTTAACGGCATCTTTCTTATCGCCACCAACCCCTGCGACATCATTACCTGGCAGGTGTGGCAACTCTCCGGCCTGCCGCGCAATCAGGTGATCGGCACCGGCGTCTGGCTAGATACCACCCGCCTGCGCCGCACCCTCGCCCAGGCGCTGGATATCGGCGCCCAGAGTATCGACGCCTTTATTCTCGGCGAGCACGGCGATACCCAGTTCCCGGTCTGGTCGCACTCCTCGGTGTACGGCTCGCCGATTGCCGAGGTTTACCAGCGCCACACCGGCGAGGCCCTGAACGTGGATGCCCTGGCCGAGCGCGTGCGTAAGCAGGGCTTTGAGATCTACGCCCGCAAAGGCTGCACCGAATTTGGCATTGCGGGCACCATCGCCGAGATCTGCCGCAATATATTTACCGGCAGCCACCGGGCGCTGGCCATCTCCTGCATTCTGGACGGGGAATATGGCGTGGAGGGCGTGGCGATTGGGGTACCGGCGGTGCTGGCCCAGAGCGGCGTGCAGCAGATTATCGAGCTGAACCTGGCGCCGGAGGAGCAGGAGAAGTTCCGCCACTCGGTGGTGGTGATTAAGGACAATATTGCCCGCCTGCCCTGAGCGGCGGCGGCAGGCTTTTTTATTAATGTTTTGCCAGCGCGGCAAAGAATGCCGGGTTGCTTTGAATGGTCGCCAGCACCTTCGCGGCCAGCCCGGTGGGATTACGCCGTTTGGTTTCCCAGCTTTTAATGGTGTCGATACTGGTACCCAGCGCTTTCGCCATTTCAGCCTGAGAAACGTTGAGTTGCTCTCTGATGGCCCGCACATCCGCGATTTCATACCGGGTCGTGCGGGCGTCCAGGTTACCCTTTTTGATCTCGACAGCCGCTTCCAGAGAGGATTTCAGTTTGTCGAACAAGCTCATTTCACATCTCCCTTTTATTTGTGTACAAAGTACACTTTTATATCTGCGGTGCAACCACGCTTAGCCAAAATTGCGAGGCGCTTTCCAGCAAAACGCCGGGAGCCAGAGCGGTTGAAGCACAATAAAGGAATTGAAGTGAGTGAAGGCGGTATTCCAACCGCCCCTTAAGACCTTAGCGCAGGAAGACGGTGCCCTTCAGATAGAGCGCCGCCTGGCCGCCGATTAGCACCCGATCGCCCTTCAGCTCGCAGCGCAGATCGCCCCCGCGGGCAGAGACCTGGCGCGCCAGCATATTCGTTTTACCGAGCACCTCGGCCCAGTACGGGATAAGCATGCTGTGGGCCGAGCCGGTGACCGGGTCTTCTGCTACCGATTCGCCGGGGCAGAAGAAGCGGCTGACAAAGTCATACTCGTCGCCCGGAGCGGTGACGCAGACCATTTTGCCCAGCGGCTTCATGGCTTCGATATTTGGGGTTATGGCTTCGACCTGCTGCTGGTTTTCCAGCACCACCATATAGTCGCGCCCTGCCCGCACCGCTTTCGCACCGCTGATGCCGAGAGTGCTGAACAGCAGCGCCGGTGGATTGGCCACCTCGTCGCTCTGCCACGCCGGGAAGTCGAGGGTCAGCCAGTCGCCGCTGCGGGTCACCTTCAGGTCGCCGACAAAGCGGGTGGAGAAGGCAATTTCGGTATGCGGGTAGTCGAGATACTCAAAAATAACGTGGGCGCTGGCAAGGGTGGCATGGCCACACAGGTTAATTTCATGCTGAGTGGTAAACCAGCGCAGCTCAAACCCGGCCTCGGTGCGCACGAAAAAGGCGGTCTCCGACTGGTTATGCTGCTGGGCCATCTTCAGCAGTGTCTCGTCCGGTAGCCAGGCTTCCAGCGGACAGACGGCGGCGGGATTGCCGCCAAAGGCGCGATTGCTAAACGCGTCGACCAGATAAAATTCAATTTCTTTCATTAGATTTACCCTTTTTTATTCGCGCAAAAACAATTGGCCTTTCATATAGAGCGAGGCTTTGCCGCTCATCAGAACGCGATTCCCTGCCAGTTCGCAGCGCACATCGCCGCCGCGGTGAGAAACCTGGCGGGCAAAAAGCGTCGTTTTGCCGAGCTTCTCGCTCCAGTAAGGAATCAGCATGGTGTGCGCCGAGCCGGTGACCGGATCCTCCCACAGGGCGACGCCCGGTGAGAAAAAGCGGCTGACAAAATCATACTCCCCGTCGCCGGGAGCGGTGATACAGACCTTATGTTCGCCGGGGATCATGGCGCTGATATCGGGGCGAACCGCCTCTACCTGCTGGCGATCTTCCAGCACTATAACCCAGGCACGTCCTTTGCGCGCTTCAACATACTGGCTGATACCGAGCGCGGCCAGCATCTGCGCGGGCGGGGTTTGCTCGTCGGTGGCGCAGGCGGGGAAATCTAATGTCAGCCAGTCGCCGTCGCGGGTGACGGTCAGCCTGCCGGAGGCGGTATCAAAATGGAGGCGGTCATCCGGGTAGCCCATTTCACTGAACAGTACCCATGCGGTTGCCAGGGTGGCATGGCCACAGAGATTTACCTCGGTAGTGGTGGTAAACCAGCGCAGCTCAATGCCCCCTTTATGGCGAACGAAAAAGGCGGTCTCGGACTGATTATGCTCCTGCGCCATTTTTAACAGCGTTTCATCTGCCAGCCATGCCGGCAGCGGACAGACCGCCGCCGGGTTGCCGCCGAAGGCGCCGTCGCTAAACGCATCTACCAGATAATATTCATATTCCTGCATGCCTGACCCAACTGTTAATGTGATGTTGCATTCTATATTCCCGGAAAATAACGCATTTAACCAGCGCGTTGTTGGGCGTAAATATGAGATCTGCGTCACAAAATGATTGTGTTTGCCGCAGGAGTGGTTTTAAGATCGCCCTCTCTTCTTTTACGTAACGCTCCCGGAAATGGATATGACAACCAACACAGTTTCCCGCAGGGTGGCGTGGCTACGGGTGGTTACGCTCGCCATTGCCGCCTTTATCTTTAATACCACTGAATTTGTGCCCGTTGGCCTGCTCTCGGATATCGCCAGCAGCTTCGGCATGGAGACCGCGCAGGTGGGGATCATGCTCACCATCTACGCCTGGGTGGTGGCAATGATGTCGCTGCCCTTTATGCTGCTCACCAGCCAGGTGGAGCGGCGTAAGCTGCTGATTGGGCTCTTCGTGCTCTTTATTGCCAGCCATGTGCTCTCTTTCCTGGCATGGAACTTCACGGTGCTGGTGATTAGCCGCATCGGCATTGCCTTTGCCCACGCGATTTTCTGGTCGATCACCGCCTCACTGGCGATCCGCCTGGCCCCGGCCGGTAAACGCGCCCAGGCCCTGAGCCTGCTGGCCACCGGTACCGCCCTGGCGATGGTGCTCGGGCTGCCCATTGGCCGCATCGTCGGGCAATATTTTGGCTGGCGCACCACCTTCTTTGTGATTGGCATGGGGGCGCTGATCACCCTGCTCTGCCTGATCAAGCTTCTGCCAGCGCTTCCGAGTGAACACTCCGGCTCGCTCAAAAGCCTGCCGGTACTGTTCCGCCGCCCGGCGCTGATGAGTATTTATCTGCTGACCGTGGTGGTGGTCACCGCCCACTACACCGCCTACAGCTACATCGAGCCTTTTGTGCAGACCATCGCCGGGTTTAGCGCCAATTTCGCCACCGTACTGCTGCTGATCCTGGGCGGCGCGGGCATTATCGGCAGCCTGCTCTTTGGCCGACTGGGCAATCGTCACGCCTCGCTGCTGGTGAGCAGCGCCATTGGCCTGCTGCTGGTCTGCCTGCTTCTGCTGCTGCCTGCTTCCGGCAGCGAGTCGACGCTGGCGGTGCTGAGCATCTTCTGGGGAGTGGCGATCATGATTATCGGCCTTGGAATGCAGGTAAAAGTGCTGGCGCTGGCGCCGGATGCCACCGATGTGGCGATGTCGCTCTTTTCCGGCATCTTTAATATTGGCATTGGCGCCGGGGCGCTGGTGGGGAATCAGATCAGCCTGCACCTGTCGATGTCGGCTATCGGCTATCTGGGGGCGATTCCGGCCCTGATGGCGCTGATCTGGTCGGTGCTGGTATTTCGCAAATGGCCGGTGTCGCTCGAAGAGCAGCCCCAGCAGGGCTAACGAAAAAGGTGGCATGCGCCACCTTTTTTCATGGGTAGGTTTTAATGATTTCCAGCACGCCGTTGATGATGAACTGCACCCCCATACAGACCAGCAGGAAGCCCATCAGCCGGGAGATCGCCTCGATACCGCCCTTGCCCACCCAGCGCATAATGGCGCCGGAGCTGCGCAGGGATCCCCATAAAATCACGCCGATAAGGGCGAAGATCAGCGGGGGCGCCACTATGACCACCCACTCCGGAAAGGCCGAGCCGTTACGCACCGTGGAGGCGGAGCTGATGATCATCGCGATAGTACCGGGCCCGGCGGTGCTTGGCATCGCCAGCGGCACAAAGGCGATATTGACCGAGTCTTTGTCCTCCAGCTCTTCGGACTTGCTCTGGGCTTCCGGGGTTTGATGCGCTTTTTGCGCCGGAAAGAGCATCCGAAAACCGATAAAGGCGACGATCAGTCCCCCGGCGATACGCAGCCCCGGGATAGAAATACCGAAGGTGTTCATCACCAGCTGCCCGGCGTACCAGGCCACCATCATGATCGCGAAGACGTAGACCGAGGCCATCAGCGACTGCCGGTTACGCTCGGCGCTGTTCATATTGCCGGCGAGGCCCAGAAAGAGCGCCACGGTTGTCAACGGGTTTGCCAGAGGCAGCAATACCACCAACCCAAGGCCTATTGCCTGAAAGAGTTCCACCATAATGCCTGTCGTCCTTATTTCGCTTCAGTCCGGCAAGTATAAGGTGAAAAGCGGCCTTTCATCTATTTGTCGTTGCCGTGAAATGTTACTTACCGAAATTAATCACCCTGGGTTATGTAATTGATTTGAAAGGCAGCAAAAAAAGTTCATGAAACGTTTTAGCAAAACGTGGCATAAGCTAATGCATTCAGTTGACTTATAGTTGCCTGAGCAATAATATCTGCCGTGATTAAACTACTTGCCAGGGCAACCATCGTGAAAAGCACCAGCGATCTCTTTAACGACATGATCCCACTGGGTCGCCTTATCTACATGGTTAACCAGAAAAAAGATCGACTGCTCAATGACTATCTGTCACCGCTGGATATCACCGCAACCCAGTTCAAAGTGCTGTGCTCTGTGCGTTGTGAAGTCTGTATCACCCCGGTAGAGCTTAAAAAGATCTTATCGGTCGATCTGGGTGCGCTGACGCGCATGATTGACCGTCTCGTCGGCAGAGGATGGATTGAAAGACGCCCTAATCCGAATGACAAACGTGGCGTGCTATTGCAGCTCACCTGCGAAGGTGCGGCCATGTGCGAACAATGTCATCAACTGGTAGGACAAGAACTACATCAGGAACTAACAAAAAACTTAACGGCGGAAGAAGTGGCAACCCTTGAGCATTTGCTTAAGAAAATCCTGCCGTAAACAGAAAGAGGTATGACGATGTCCAGACGCAATACTGACGCTATAACAATTCATAGCATTTTGGACTGGATCGAAGATAACCTGGAATCGCCGCTCTCGCTTGAGAAGGTGTCTGAGCGTTCAGGTTACTCCAAGTGGCACCTGCAACGGATGTTTAAAAAAGAGACCGGTCACTCATTAGGCCAGTACATCCGCAGCCGCAAGTTAACGGAAATCGCGCAAAAACTGAAAGAGAGTAACGAGCCGATTCTGTATCTGGCAGAGCGTTACGGGTTTGAATCGCAACAGACCCTGACCCGCACGTTTAAAAATTACTTTGACGTGCCGCCGCACAAGTATCGCATCACCAATATGCACGGTGAATCCCGTTACCTGATGCCGCTAAACCACTGTAGCTGTTAATCGCCTGTTTAAGACGTATCGAGGAAATCATGAAACTGTTTATCTCCGCCGCCCTCACCCTATGGGTACTGGCCTGTGGCCAGAGCTTTGCGGAGCAGAACCCCCGCGCCGTGCAGCAGAGTAATCGCGATGCGATGATCCTGCCAACTGCACATGACCAGTCGCCGTACGATTTTAACCATATGGGCGCTGGCAGCGATAAATCCGACGAATTAGGCGTGCCGTACTATAACCACGACCTGTAATTCGTTTTGCCCCGCGCTCGCGGGGCTTTTTTTTAGCCTTTTACCGGTGCCGCCCGGCGAAAGCGCAGGCCAAAGACGTTGATATAGAGCCCCGCCATAATCAGCACCGCCCCCAGCAGCTGTAACGCGCTCAGTTTTTCATCCAGCAGCAGCGCCGCCGAGGCCAGCCCGAATACCGGTACCAGCAGCGACAGCGGCGCGACGCGCCAGGTTTCGTAACGCCCCAGCAGTGAACCCCAGATACCGTAGCCCACGATGGTGGCGACAAAGGCGAGATAGATCAGCGACAAAATGGTGGTGAGATCGATGTTCACCAGGCTTTGCAGCATGGTCTGCGGGCCGTCCAGCAGCCAGGAGGCGGCCATAAAGGGCAGAATCGGGATCAGCGCACTCCACACCACCAGCGACATCACCGGCGGACGCGACGCCAGCAGCATGATTTTTTTATTAAAGATATTGCCGCAGGCCCAGCTCAGGGCCGCCGCCAGGGTCAGCATAAAGCCCAGCAGCGCCACGTGCTGCCCGTTGAGGCTTGACTCCACCAGCACCAGCACGCCGAATACCGCAAGCGTAATGCCCGCCAGCTGCTTGCCCTGCAGCCGCTCGCCAAAGACCACCGCCCCAAGGATAATGGTGAAAAACGCCTGAGCCTGTAATACCAGCGACGCCAGCCCGGCAGGCATGCCGAAGTTAATAGCGCAGAAGAGAAATGCGAACTGCCCGAAGCTGATGGTCAGGCCATAGCCCAGCAGCAGGCGGAACGGGATCGTCGGGCGGGCGACAAAGAAGATCGCCGGGAAGGCCACCAGCAGAAAACGCAGGCCTGCCAGCATCAGGGGCGGCATGTTATGCAGCCCAACTTTGATCACCACGAAATTGAGCCCCCACGCCACTACCACCAGCAACGCCAGCAGCCCGTCTTTACGCGTCATACCCTGCCCCTGTTTATTAAATTTTTGTAAAGAGAACCAAGGTAACTAAAAAAACGGCCGAGGAACAGATCATTAATTCTGGCAGTCAGAGGAGGCACTTACGGATAAATTGGGTGCTATACAAGCCCCTTATGCCGTGGTAATCCTGATAAGACACAACATAAAAACAGAAAAATGTCGGGCAGGAAAAAATGAAACCAACAGTCAGGCGCTCAACCGCAGCGCTGCTGGCTTCGTCATTGTTATTAACAATTGGACGCGGCGCCACTTTACCTTTTATGACGATTTACCTCACCCGGGTCTATGCCATGAGCGTGGAGGCTATTGGGTATGCCCTGACGATTGCCATGACCATCGGGGTGGTATTCAGCCTGGGGTTTGGCATCCTCGCGGATAAGTTTGATAAAAAACGCTACATGCTCATCGCCATCAGCGCTTTTATCCTCGGCTTTATCGCCATTCCGCTGGTGGATAACGTCACCCTGGTAGTGCTCTTCTTTGCCCTGATCAACTGCGCTTATTCTATCTTCTCCACCGTGCTGAAGGCGTGGTTTTCCGACGTGCTTACCCCCGGCGAGAAAGCCAAAATCTTCTCGCTTAACTACAGCTTTCTTAACATCGGCTGGACCATCGGCCCACCGATTGGCACCCTGCTGGTGATGTACAGCCTGCAGCTACCGTTCTGGCTGGCGGCGGTGTGCGCCGCGGTGCCGCTGGTGCTTATCCAGACCTGGGTGCAGCGCATTGAGGCGGCCCAGGGCGAACAGGCGGCGATCGCGTGGCAGCCCTCGCTGCTGCTGAAAGACCGGGCGCTGTTGTGGTTCACCCTCTCCGGCCTGCTGGCCTCTTACGTGGGTGGCTCCTTTGCCAGCTGCATCTCCCAGTACGTGCTGGCCGCCGATTACGACAGCGATTTTGCGCAACAAGTGGTGGCGGTGGTGCTGCCGGTCAACGCCGCGATGGTGGTGTCGTTGCAGTACCTGATTGGCCGCCGGCTGACGGGCAAAAATATCCGTCCGCTGATGACGCTGGGCACCCTCTTTTTTGTGCTCGGGCTGGCGGGCTTTATGGTCTCTGGCAACAATCTTATCTACTGGGGCGTGGCGGCGGCGGTCTTTACCGTGGGCGAGATCATCTACGCCCCGGGGGAGTATCTGCTGATTGATAACATCGCCCCGCCGGGCATGAAGGCGAGCTACTTTTCGGCCCAGGTGCTGGGCTGGCTGGGAGCGGCCTTTAACCCGATGATCACCGGCATCATCCTGACCCATCTGCCGCACTGGTCACTGTTTGCCATCATGATGGCGGCGGTAGTGGTGGCCTGGCTGATGATCCTGCGGGGAATGAGCGTGAAGCCGTGGCGCGGCGACGAACCGGAAGTGGCATAAAAAAAGGCGAGGAAGCCTCGCCCTGATAGTTTAGTGGTGCAGCATCTCGTCCACGACCTGCTCTTTGTACATCTCGTTCGGATAGTAGGTCGGCCAGTTGTCCATCTCTTTCAGCAGCGCTTCATGGGAAGTGTTACCCATAAAGATGTGGAAATGCGCGGACTGGCGCGGGGCGATGGTGTGGTCGCTGAACTGGACGAACTTCGGCGCCTTGCTGCTGGCGTCCTTACATTCAAACAGGTAGCGCACCCCTTTTTTCCCCGAGGCGTAGGTCAGGATTTTGTAGCCGCTGGAGACATATTCACAGCGGCTGACCGTTTTGCCGGTGTGAAACTCCATCACGTTGTTCTCAATGCCGATGGTCTGCACGTCGGTGGCGTAGCCGGTACGGTAATAGGCCTTTACCTCGTCAAAGGATTTGCTCTTATCCTTTTCGGCTTTCTTTTTAAAGACCGGGTCCAGATCGCCGCTCAGCAAGAAGGGATAGACCGACTGCCAGACGCCATCCCAGTTGGAGAGCGGCCTTTCTTTCACCGCGGTATCATCAAATACGCCATTTGCCGCCTGTTGTTCCGCCTCGGTCATCTGATGACCGTGCGAGTGGGCATACAGCTGGCCGCTGACCAGCAGCGCCCCCAGAGTCATTGCAATTTTACCAGTCTGTCCAGCCAAGGTTCTGTCCTCACTCCATTTTAGAGAGTGAGGATGTTATAATATAACATCACTAAGCGCAACGGGCTTAAATGGCCACCAGGCCGCGAACGCCCTCCTGCTCCATATTTTCTCCGCGCCCGCGCTGGATAATGGTGCCCCGCGACATCAGCAGATAGTTGTCCGCCAGCCCGGCGGCAAAGTCGTAGAACTGCTCCACCAGCAGGATCGCCATATCGCCCCGATCAGCCAGCTTGCGGATCACCACCCCAATCTCCTTGATAACCGAGGGCTGGATCCCCTCGGTGGGCTCGTCGAGGATCAGCAGCTGCGGGCGGCTGGCCAGCGCCCGGCCTATCGCCAGCTGCTGCTGCTGTCCGCCCGAGAGATCGCCGCCCCGACGGTGCTTCATCTCCTGCAATACCGGAAAGAGCTGCCAGATCTCCTCCGGGACGTGTTTCGCCTCCCGCCCCGGAAAGCGCGAAAGCCCCAGCAGCAGGTTCTCTTCTACCGTCAGGCGGGGAAAAATTTCCCGCCCCTGGGGCACATAGGCCACGCCGGCCTGCACACGCCGGTGCGGCGCGTCGCGGGTTATCTTTTTCCCCTGCCAGATAACCTCGCCGTTGCGCGCCGGAATAAGCCCCATCAGGCACTTCAAAAGAGTGGTCTTACCCACCCCGTTGCGCCCCAGCAGGCAGGTGACTTCCCCGACCTGCGCCTCAAAGCTGACGCCGCGCAGAATGTGGCTCCCGCCGTAATATTGATTCAGTTCATTAACCTGCAGCATCCTCTCTCCTTAGCGACCGAGATAGACTTCGATGACCTGTTCGTTGGCCTGCACTTCGCGCAGGGAGCCTTCCGCCAGCACCCGCCCTTGGTGCAGAACGGTGACGTGGTCGGCGATGGTTTCGACAAACCCCATATCGTGCTCCACCACCATCAGGGAGTGCTTACCCGCCAGGGTGCGAAACAGCTCGGCGGTATACTCGGTTTCGGCGTCGGTCATTCCGGCAGCGGGTTCATCCAGCAGCAGCAGATGCGGCTCCTGCACCAGCAGCATGCCGATCTCCAGAAACTGCTTCTGCCCGTGGGAGAGCAGGCCCGCCAGCCGATCCCGCTCGGCGCCGAGGCGCAGCAGGGCCAGCATCTCGTTGATACGATCCCCCTGCTCGCCGGTGAGCCGCGCCCGCAGGCTGGCCCACACCGATTTATCGCCCTTCATCGCCAGCTCGAGATTTTGCCAGACGGTGAGGGCCTCGAAGACCGTCGGTTTCTGAAACTTACGCCCGATCCCCTGGCGGGCGATCGTCATTGGCTCGAGGGTGGTGAGATCGGTCGTCTGATCGTAAATGGCCCGCCCGCTCTGGGGCCGGGTTTTGCCGGTGATCACGTCCATCAGGGTGGTTTTGCCCGCGCCGTTGGGGCCGATGATACAGCGCAGCTCCCCCACGCCGATATTCAGGGAGAGATCGGTCAGGGCCTTAAAGCCATCAAAGCTGACGTTGATATTTTCCAGCTGCAGCACCGGGTCGGTCTGGTCGCGAAAGCGGTCTCCGGGCAGCTGGCGGGTAAAGAGACTTTCGGCTGGCTGCATTATTTCTCTCCCTTACGAAACAGGCCAATCACGCCGCGCGGCAGGAACAGCGTTACGGCGATAAAAATCAGACCAAGGAACAACTGCCAGTACTCCGGCATCGCCACGGTAAAGAAACTCTTCGCGCCATTGACCAGCGCCGCGCCGATCACCGGGCCAATCAGGGTGCCGCGCCCGCCCAGCGCCACCCAGATGGCGGCTTCGATGGAGTTGGTCGGCGACATTTCGCTGGGGTTGATAATGCCCACCTGCGGAACATACAGCGCCCCCGCCAGCCCGCACAGCACCGCCGAGAGCGTCCAGACCAGCAGCTTAAAGCCGCGCGGATCGTAGCCGCAAAAGGTCAGGCGGTTTTCCGCGTCGCGCACCGCCGTCAGGATGCGGCCAAACTTACTTTTCGCCAGCAGATAGCCCAGCCCCAGCGAGCCGGCCAGCAGCAGGACGGTGGCGATAAACAGGGCGATGCGGGTGGAGAGCGCCGTCACCGGAAAGCCCAGCAGCGTGGTAAAGCCGGTAAAGCCGTTGTTGCCGCCAAAGCCGGTCTCGTTGCGAAAGAAGAGCAGCATTCCGGCGAAGGTCAGCGCCTGGGTCATGATCGAGAAGTAGACGCCTTTAATTTTCGAGCGGAAGGCAAACCAGCCGAAGAGCAGTGCCAGCAGGCCGGGGGCCAGCACAATCAGCGCCAGCGCCCAGGCAAAATGCTGGGTGCCCCACCAGAACCAGGGCAGCTCGCTCCAGGAGAGAAACGACATAAAGGCCGGTAGCCCGTCGCCGGAGGCCTGGCGCATCAGGTACATGCCCATGGCGTAGCCGCCGAGGGCAAAGAAGATCCCGTGCCCCAGGGAGAGCATCCCGGCGTAGCCCCAGACCAGGTCGAGGGCCACCGCCACCACGGCGTAGCAGAGGATTTTGCCGATCAGGGTCAGCATCCAGCTGGAGAGTGCCAGCGGGTGGCTGGCGGGCAGCAGGGCCAGAAACGGCAGCACCAGCAGCGCCGCCAGCAGCAGGCTGCCGACCACGGGCACCGTGCGCGGCGCCCGGCGCGCCAGGGTTAAGGTTAGTGGCTGGCTCATTAGTCGGTTACCCTCCCTTTCAGTGCGAACAGACCCTGCGGACGCTTCTGGATAAACAGAATTATCGCCACCAGGATCAGGATTTTGCCGAGAACGGCCCCCATCTGCGGCTCCAGAATCTTGTTGAAAATTCCCAGCCCGAACGCCGCCGCCACGCTGCCCGCCAGCTGGCCAACGCCGCCGAGTACCACCACCAGGAAGGAGTCGATAATGTAGCCCTGGCCCAGCTCGGGGCCGACGTTGCCCAGCTGCGACAGCGCCACGCCCCCCAGCCCGGCGATACCGGAGCCGAGGCCGAAGGCCAGCATATCCACCCGGCCGGTGGGCACCCCGCAGCAGGCGGCCATATTGCGGTTTTGCGTCACCGCCCGCACGTTCAGCCCGAGGCGCGTCTTATTCAGCACCAGCCAGGTAAAGAACAGCACCAGCAGCACGAAGCCCAGCACCACGATGCGGTTCCAGGGCAGGATCAGGTTGGCAAAGACCTGTACCCCGCCGGAGAGCCAGCCGGGGTTTGCCACTTCGAGGTTCTGCGCGCCAAAGCCCATGCGCACCAGCTGGATCAGCATCAGGCTGATGCCCCAGGTGGCGAGCAGCGTCTCCAGCGGGCGGCCATAAAGATGGCGGATCACCGTACGCTCCAGCGCCATGCCGATGCCGGCAGTCACCACAAACGCTACCGGCAGCGCCACCAGCGGATACAACGCCAGCCACTGAGGGGTAAACTGCGCCATCGCCTGCTGCACCATCCAGGTGGCATAGGCCCCGAGCATCAGCATTTCGCCGTGGGCCATATTGATTACCCCCAGCAGGCCGTAGGTGATGGCAAGGCCCAGCGCCGCCAGCAGCAGAATGGAGCCCAGCGACAGCCCCATAAAGGCCTGTCCCAGCAGATCGCTAATCATCAGGCGCTGCTGGAGGGTCTTCAGGCTGGCGCTTGCCGCCTGGCGCACCCCGGCATCCGGCTCGGTTTGCGCCTGAGTAAAGGGCAGCAGCAGCGCCTGCACGTCGGCGTCGTCGGACGCCGCCAGCAGGGTTACCGCCTGGCGGCGTTCCTCTGCCTGCGGGCTGGCGAGCTGTAAGCGGGCCAGGCCCTGACCCAGCGCCTGGCGCACCCCGCTGTCCTGCTCGACCTTCAGCCGCTGCTGCATAAAAGCCTGCATTTCGGGGCGGGCATCGCGCTGTAAGCGCCTGGCAGCATCCAGTCTATACGTGACGTTGTCACTTACCAGCTGATGGGTAGCCAGCGCGATGGCGGCAGCGCTGCGCAGCCGGTTGGTGAGGCGCACCGGCTTCGCCTGCCCCTGGGGGGCGGGGTTTGCACCCAGCGCAGTATAGGTTTCACCGCTGCGGGCAAAGGCGTGCTTGCCCGCATCGACGTAAAGATTCTCCTGTTGCAGGGACTGCAACAGCGGCAGACGGGCCGGGTCCGGCGCGCCAGCCCACTGCTCAAGCAGTAGCGCCTGCTGGCTGCGGCTGGCGGCAACAAAGGTATCGGCGTCCGCTGCCTGCGCCATCCCTGGCAGCAGCCCGGCAAGCCACACGAGGGCGAAGAGTATGCGCAGCATGCTCATGGCTGTTCTCCCGGTTTAGTTACTGGCGGTTTTGATAGGGGTGTCTGGTTTCTTGTCGTTACCGGCGATGAACGGGCTCCAGGGCTGAGCGCGAACCGGCGCGTCGGTCTGCCAGACCACGTTGAACTGGCCGTTGCCTTCGATTTCGCCAATCATCACCGGCTTGTGCAGATGGTGGTTGGTGGCGTCCATGGTCAGGGTAAAGCCGGACGGTGCCTTAAAGGACTGGCCCGCCATCGCCTCGCGCACCTTATCCACGTCGGTGGTGCCCGCCTTCTCTACCGCCTGCGCCCACATATGAATGCCAACATAGGTGGCCTCCATCGGGTCATTAGTGACCACGGTATCGGCGTTCGGCAGCTTGTGCGCTTTGGCGTAGGCTTTGTATGCCGCCACGAACTGCTGGTTATCGGCGTTATCCACGGATTCGAAGTAGTTCCAGGCCGCCAGGTTGCCCACCAGCGGTTTGGTGTCGATGCCGCGCAGCTCCTCTTCCCCTACCGAGAAGGCCACCACCGGGACGTCGGTGGCTTTTATCCCCTGGTTCGCCAGCTCTTTATAGAAGGGCACGTTGGAGTCGCCGTTAATAGTGGAGATGACCGCGGTTTTACCCCCGGCGGAGAATTTTTTGATGTTGGCGACGATGGTCTGGTAGTCGCTGTGGCCAAACGGGGTGTAGACCTCTTCGATATCTTTATCCTCTACCCCTTTTGAGTGCAGGAAGGCGCGCAGGATCTTATTGGTGGTGCGCGGATAGACGTAGTCGGTACCCAGCAGGAAGTAGCGTTTAGCGCTGCCGCCATCTTCACTCATCAGGTACTCCACCGCCGGGATGGCCTGCTGGTTGGGCGCCGCCCCGGTATAGAAGACGTTTGGCGACATCTCTTCGCCTTCGTACTGTACCGGATAGAAGAGCAGCCCGTTCAGCTCCTCAAACACCGGCAGCACCGATTTGCGCGATACCGACGTCCAGCAGCCAAACACCGCCGCCACCTTATCCTGGCTTAACAGCTGGCGGGCTTTTTCGGCGAACAGCGGCCAGTTAGAGGCGGGATCCACTACCACCGGCTCCAGCTTTTTGCCCAGCACGCCGCCTTTGGCGTTGATCTCGTCGATGGTCATCAGCGCCACGTCCTTCAGCGGCGTTTCCGAAATCGCCATGGTGCCGGAGAGCGAGTGCATAATGCCGATTTTGATGGTCTCAGCGGCCTGAACGCTGAAACTCATCCCCATGGCCACCACGGAGGCGGATAACGCGAAGGCTTTTAACAAGGTACGACGGTGCATATTTTCACTCCTGAAAAGAAAGCTGTGCGAAATCGTCCGCTACGGCAGGACGCAGAAAAAGCAAAACGTCAGTTTCAGAAATGATTCAGCAAAAAGAGTGCCAGGTTGGCGAAGTGGGGAGAATAGCGGGCTGGACGAAGATTAAAGTGCAAAAGGCGTGGCGTTGCATTAATAGTGTGCAACGCCGTGCCTCATTTTTTACCAGACGTCCTGAGCGATCCGGGTGACGAGGCGAACTTTATCCCACTGCTGGGCTTCGGTCAGGCTGTTGCCCTCTTCCGTGGAGGCAAAACCGCACTGGGGGCTGAGGCAGATCTGATCTTTCGCCACATACTGGCTCGCCTCTTCCAGACGCGCTTTCACCCCTTCCGGGTTCTCCAGCTCGCCGTTTTTGGTGGTGATAAGCCCCAGTACCACCTGCTGCTTGCCGGGGCGGACGAAGCGTAATGGTGCAAAGTCGCCGCTGCGGTCGTTATCATACTCCAGGAAGAAGGCATCGACGTTAACGGTGCCAAACAGGATCTCCGCCACCGGCTCGTAGCCGCCTTCGGAGATCCAGGTGGAACGGAAGTTGCCGCGGCAGACGTGCAGGCCGATGGTCAGATCTTCCGGCTTGCCTTCCAGGGCTTTGTTCAGCACCCGGGCGTAGGTGCGCGCCAGCTGCTCCGGGTCATCGCCGCGCTCAACGATCTGGCGACGCTGGTCGTCCGAGCAGAGATAGGCCCAGACGGTGTCATCCAGCTGCAGGTAACGGCAGCCCGCGTCGTAGAAGGCGTGGATCGCATCGCGCCAGGTAGTCGCCAGATCGTCGAAATAGACGTCCAGATCCGGGTAGACGGTGGCGTCGATATCTTTACGACCGCCGCGGAAGTGCAGCACGCTCGGGCTGGGAATGGTCATTTTCGGCTGGGCGTTGCCGCTGAAGCTCTTCAGGTAGCGGAAATCTTCCAGCATCGGGTGATCGCCAAAGCCGAGCTTGCCGGTGACGCGCACGCCGTGGGCTTTGGTCTGCACGCCGTTAAACTGAATACCCTGGTTTGAGTCATAACGCTCAACGCCTTCCAGGCCGTCGAAGAAATCGAAGTGCCACCAGGCGCGGCGGAATTCACCGTCGGTCACCACGTGCAGCCCGCAGGCGCACTGCTGTTCCACCACGTGGCGGATGGCGTCATCTTCTACGGCACGCAGCGCGCTGGCATCAATCTCGCCGTTGGCAAATTTCACCCGCGCCGCTTTAATGGCATCCGGGCGTAAGAAACTGCCAACTACGTCGGCGCGGAAGGGGGCGTTGTGTCGCTGCATGCTTTTCTCCTTTAGCCGCCGGCAGGTAATTGCCGACGGTGATAATTCATCTTATGAAGCTTTAGACTTCTGGATGTCTAAATGTCCAAAAAAGATGTCATATCCGCCCCAATACGGCAAACGAGAAAAATTCACGGGTATTGAAAAAAATTCATGTTGGCTTAATCACCGCTGGCAAAGGCGTAGCCTTCATCTTCCCAGCCGGTAATGCCGCCGATCATGATTTTCACCGGCAGCCCTAACCTTGCCAGCTTCAGCGCGGCGCGATCCGCTCCGTTACAGTGCGGCCCGGCGCAGTAAACCACAAACAGCGTCTCCTGCGGCCACTCGGCCATTCTTTCAGCGGTCATCTGCGACCAGGGGAGATGGATAGCCCCAGGCACGTGGCGGCGGGCAAACTGCGCCGCCTGCCCCACCACGTGCAGCAGGACAAAATCCTGTTGCCCCTGCGTCAGGGCGTGGTGCACATCGGCGCAGTCGGTCTCGACGCTCAGGCGACCCAGAAAATGGGCAACGGCCTCCTGCGGCCCGGCTACGGGGAACTCGGTAACATAACTCATGGCTTTCTCCTCGGGGTTTGTGTTAACACTAAGGTAACGAGAAATTCGCTCTGTGAATGTCAGCACCCATGCCAGAAAACCGCAAAAAGATGACAAACTTAAGACATATTCCGCGCCCGCTGGTGGTGGTACTCGCCTATGACGGCCTGTGCACCTTTGAGTTTGGCGTGGCGGTAGAGATTTTTGGTCTGCCGCGCCCGGAGATGGGCGAAAACTGGTATCGCTTCGCGGTGGCGGCGGCAGATGAAGGTGAGCTACGGGCGACCGGCGGGATCCGCATGGTAACCGACGGCGATCTGTCGCTGCTGGCAAAGGCGGATCTGATTGTGATCCCCGGCTGGCGCGGCGCGGAGAGCCCGGTGCCGCCGGCGCTGTGCGAGGCCCTGCAGCAGGCGCACCGGCGTGGGTGTCATCTGCTCTCTATCTGTTCTGGCGTGTTTGTGCTGGCAGCAGCGGGCCTGCTTAACGGCCAGCGAGCCACCACCCACTGGCGCTATACCGAACTGCTGAAAGCCCGCTATCCGCAGATCCAGGTGGTGGAGGATGTGTTGTATCAGGATGAGGGGCAGCTGCTCACCTCGGCGGGCAGCGCGGCGGGTATCGATCTATGCCTGCACGTGGTGCGCCGGGACTACGGCATGGCGGCAGCCAACCAGGTGGCACGTCGGCTGGTGATCCCGCCTCACCGGGACGGCTCCCAGACCCAGCAGCTGAGTAGACCGGTGGCGCAGCTACGTGAAAGCCAGCGGCTGGGACAGCTGTTTGATTATCTTCACCAGCACCTGACGCTTGGCCACACGGTAAGTTCTCTGGCCCGACACGTGGGCATGAGTCAGCGCACCTTTCTGCGACGTTTTCAGGAAGCCACCGGCACCACCCCGGCGCGCTGGCTGTTAAATGAGAGGCTGGTAAGAGCGAAAGAGTTTCTGGAAAACAGCCGCCTCAGCATCGATCGCATCGCCGAGCAGACCGGGTTCGGCAATACCGCCACCCTGCGCCATCACTTTCGCCAGCACTTCTCCCTCTCTCCCGCCCAGTATCGCAAGCAGCACTGCGCCTGATCGCAGGCAAAAAAAAACCGCCAGGGACTGGCGGTAAATGCTTGCATGGATAGATTTTGTGTTTTGGTATCTACGTTCCCGGCACTCCATGCCGGGTTGCGGATCGTCAACACGCTAGCACGACCAACATAAATGAAGGGTAAACGATGCGCGCAGGATAGCCTGTTGCTGCCCGTCATAAAGAGGGTTTTACCCCTGGCAAAAGGGGGCGTAACAGGTAAAAATAACCGCGCTTTTTTAATCCCGACGAACCGCTACCCTCCTCAGGAAACCGCATATGATATGTCGCCGCCTCGCCCTTATTTCGCTTTTTACGCTTAGCTTTCAGGCCCTTGCCCACCCTGCTACGCTCGATAAGGTCAGGGAGGCGGAGCGCACGCTGAATGCGCGGGTCGGTTTTGTGGAGATGGAGGCGAGCAGCGGCAGGATCCTCGAGCGCTACCGTGCCGATGAGCGCTTCCCCCTGATGAGCACCTTTAAGGTGCTGGTCTGCGCCGCGGTGTTATCCCGGGTGGATGCTGGCGACGAAAAGCTGGATCGCCGCATAAAATATAACGCCTCCGATATTGTCGACTACTCCCCCGAGAC
>Ga0153917_1000071_pt1 | contig 115674 bp, 101 predicted proteins | sample TSFL001MetaG_FD_104695 | JGI IMG/M metagenome (GOLD analysis project Ga0153917, IMG submission 104695) | Attine ant fungus gardens microbial communities from Florida, USA - TSFL001 MetaG | ecosystem: Host-associated > Fungi > Mycelium > Unclassified | place: USA: Florida, Paynes Creek Historic...
AGGCTGCCCGCACAAAAACGCCGGGAGCGTTTTTGAACAACGCCTGCGTTGGCCCCGAAGGGGCGAGGCCCAGGGATGGGCCGAGTAACGGCGAGCGCAGCGAGTCAATCCCTCCCGGTGCTACATGCGACCCGGTGCGGCCTGATCCCCTCACCCTAACCCTCTCCCCAAAGGGGCGAGGGAACTGTACGGTGCGGTCTGGGCCCCTCACCCTAACCCTCTCCCCAAAGGGGCGAGGGAACTGTACGGTGCGATCTGGGCCCCTCACCCTAACCCTCTCCCCATAGGGGAGAGGGAACTGTACGGTGCGGTCTGGAGCCCTCTCCCCTCGTCCTAACCCCAATAAAACAGGGAACCGCCTCTACAAACAACAAAGCCCGGTTTCCCGGGCTTTGCACACACAACCAACTTAGTAGTAAGCATTCAGCGTTCGCTGGCAGAGCGCCGAGCGCACGCAGTCGTCTTTGGTAAAACGAACGATGCCCACCATATCATCTTCCTCAAAACGTGCCAGTGCATCGCTCAGGCCGGACGGAACGCCCGCTGGCAGGTCACACTGGGTGATATCGCCGTTAACGATAACCGTCACGTTCTCCCCGAGGCGCGTTAAAAACATCTTCATTTGCGCTGCGGTTACGTTCTGAGCCTCGTCGAGAATCACAACCGCATTTTCAAATGTACGTCCGCGCATATAGGCGAACGGCGCGATTTCTACCTTGCCAATTTCTGGTCGCAGGCAATATTGCATGAAGGAAGCGCCCAGCCGTTTAACCAGCACGTCATAGACCGGCCGGAAGTAAGGCGCAAACTTCTCCGATATATCACCGGGCAGGAAGCCGAGATCTTCGTCGGCCTGCAGCACCGGACGGGTGACAATAATCTTCTCCACATCCTTATGAATCAGAGCCTCCGCCGCTTTGGCAGCGCTTATCCAGGTCTTGCCGCAACCGGCTTCTCCGGTTGCAAAGATAAGCGATTTACTCTCGATAGCATTCAGGTACTGCGCCTGAGCGTCATTGCGTGCCACAACGGGCGAAAGATCCCGGCTGTCCCTTGCCATGCCAATTGCTTCGACGCCACTCATCTGCACAAGCGAGGTGACCGATTCTTCTTCACGCTGTTTATGGCTACGTGAATCTCGTCTCAGCACACGTTTTGCTTCACGACGAGCTTTGATCACTGCTTTTTGTCTTCCCATGGATAGCACCTTGAGTTGTTGGTATTCATCACACGCGCCGTCACCGACGCGATTATGCGCACGAACATCTGAGGTTTGGCTTCCTTGTAAGCCATAGCTTGCTTGGTTAATTGACGCCGCCGAATGGCTACGCGCACCGTCCGGCACGTCGGAGAAATCAGGTTTTGCTGTGGTGGGGGAGAATATTGGAGTGAAGCGATCGCTGCCGGAGTCTGAGCCTCCGCGCCGGGTGCTGCGGTTTTTTGATTTACCTTGTCCAGTACAGGACCCTGCCATTCGCGATCTCCATTGTGACTTGCTATCACTGCCGGGAACTACCGCTTTCATATAGTAAGTACATCAGGTTTTAAAGTTTATGCAACAGTATATTTACCTGAATTTAACTTTTAAGTAGCACTTCACCGTCAAGTTCAGTGTCGTACAGCTATATGACAAAATTATAACAGCAGAATAATTATAGGAAAAACTGATACCCCCGCACGCCGGTGCGGGGACGTTTTCAGGCTTCGAGCAGAGCCTCTGCAAGGTAATGATTTTTATCTCTTACCCCCGGCAGAGCAAAGAAATAGCCGCCGCCGATAGGCTTGACGTACTCCTCCAGCGCTTCGCCATTCAGGCGCTTTTGCACGGTTAAAAAGCCCTTCTCCAGGTCATGCTGATAGCAGACAAACAGCAGCCCCATATCCAGCTGGCCCGAGTTGGTTACCCCCAGGGAGTAGCTATAGCCCCGGCGCATCATCAGGCTGGCGGCGCTCTCCGGGGTGCGCGGGTTCGCCAGGCGAATGTGGCTATCAAGGGCGATAACCTCCCCGTCGGGATCGCGGGAATAGTCCGGCACGTCGTGCTCGTGCGTCATACCCAGCGGCGCCCCGCTCTGTTTGTCGCGCCCGAAGATAGTCTGCTGCTCTTTCAGCGGCGTGCGGTCCCAGAACTCCACGTGGAACTGAATAATACGTACCGCCTGATAGCTGCCCCCCACCGCCCAGGCCGGTTCGCCCTGATCCGCCGTCACCCACACCACCCTGTTCATCAGCGCACCGTCGCCGCTGTCGGGGTTGGCGGTGCCGTCTTTAAAGCCCAGCAGGTTCACGGGCGTCTCTTTGCCTTTGCTGCGCGCCGCGTGGTCGGAGATAAAGCCCTCCCGCTTCCAGCGCACGCTCAGCAGATCCGGGGTGTGCTTAATCAGGTCGCGCAGGGCGTGGATCACCGTATCCTGGGTATTAGCGCAGATCTGCAACAGCAGATCCCCATGGCACAGGTTTGCATCCAGCGAATCGTTGGGGAAACGCACCATCTTTTGCAACGCTTTCGGCTTTTGCTGCTGTAAACCGAAGCGATCGTCAAACAGCGATGCCCCCAGCGAGACGGTAATGGTCAGGTTATCCGGGGCGATGTACGCCCCCAGAATGCCGGAGTCCATCGGCGGCAGGCGCGCGTTTGGTGTCTCTGGCGCCGGACCACCGGTGGTCAGAAACGCAATACGCGCGGTTAACAGTTTAAACAGCCGCTGCAGGTCCGCCCTGTCGCTGGCCAGCACGTCAAAGGCCACCAGCATCATCGATGCCTGCTGGGGGGTAAGGATCCCGGCCTGATGGACGCCCCAGAACGGCTGCTTCTCCATGCGCGCATCCGGGGAGAGGGTGCCCGGCGCGCTGTTTGGTTTTGCCGCCTGCGCCATCGGGCAGCCGCCCGCCAGCGCCAACGCCCCTACCCCTTTTAACAGCCGACGCCGCGATGGTTGCGCGAGGTCGGCCTCATCAAACTTGTTCATGTTACTTAGTCCAGCCCCAGCACGCCGCGCAGCTGGGCAAGATCTTCCGCCAAGGTGGTGATCGGCCCTTTCAGGGCGTTACGATCCGCCTCCGTCAGCTTATCGTAGGTTTCAAAGCCGTCTTTAGTCCGGTATTTGGCGAGAATGGTGTTCACCTTTTTGAAGTTGGCATCCACCTTCGCCAGCAGCGCGCTGTTATCTTTTTGCAGCTGGGGACGGAGCAGATCGACAATCTTCTGCGCGCCTTCAACGTTTGCCTGGAAGTCCCACAGGTCGGTATGGCTGTAGCGATCCTCTTCACCGCTGATTTTGCTGGCCGCCACCTCTTCAATCAGGCCCGCCGCGCCGCCCACTACTTTTGATGGCGGGAAGGCCAGCTCGCTGATGCGTTTTTGCAGCTCCAGCACGTCGCTGTTGAGCTGGGTGGCATACTGCTCCATACCTTTCGTTGAGTTATCGCCAAACAGCGCTTTCTCCAGGCGGTGGAAGCCGGTGAATTTCGGATCCGCGGCCTTCTGCTCGTAGTCGTCTTCACGGGCATCGATGCTGCCGTCGAGATCGGAGAAGAGTTCGGCGATAGGCTCGATGCGCTCGTAGTGCTGGCGCGTCGGGGCATACAGGGATTTGGCTTTTTCGAGATCCCCCGCTTTCACCGCATCGGTAAAGGCTTTGGTCCCGGCCACCAGGTCGGCGGTCTCTTTGGTCACGTAGGCTTTATAGGCGGTGATGGCCTCACCCAGGCTCAGCAGAGCGTCGCCTTTCGCCGCATCGGCGGTGCCTTCGCCTTTGACGATCAGCTTGCCTTTCGGATTGGTGAGCAGGCCGCAGGTCATGTCGTATTCACCCGGCTGCAGGTTGGCGGTCATCTTCTGGCTAAAGCCCGGCGCGATGTTCTCGCGCTCTTCCACCACCATCACCCCTTTGAGGATCTCCCACTCCAGCGCTTTCTGGCTGTGGTTCTGAATGATGAACTGGGTTTTGCCGCTGTTGACCGTGATGGTCATCGGCTCACACTGTTTATCATTGACGGTGATTTTTGCCTGTGGAACATCGGCAGCCTGCGCATAGCACGCAGAGGAGAGCAGCGCGGCAATACCTGCCTGCAAAGCGGTACGACGGAGTTGAATAGCCATAACCCTTCCCGTTAATAAGTATGTTGTAACTACACTAATCACAATCAGTGCGCAGTCCGTGACGGCTGCGCGTTAGGGCGTGATGGCAGAAAGAACAGCACCAGCGCCGGAATAAGATAGATAAACCACACCGCCACTTCGCTGACGCTCGGGGCTTCCTGATAGCCGAAGATACCTTCGAGCAGGGTGCCGGTCAGAGAGTGGGTAGAGAGGACAGCGCTCAGATCGAAGGCCACATCCTGGAAGTGGTTCCAGAGCCCGGCCTCGTGAAAGGCGCGAATGGCTCCCGCCGCCAGCCCCGCCGCCACCAGCAGAATAAAGAGGCTGGTCCAGCGGAAGAAGAGGCCGAGGTTAAGGCGAATCCCGCCCCAGTAGAGCAGGAACCCGAGCACCACCGCAGTGGCCAGGCCCAGCATAGCGCCCAGCGGCGGCCAGATACCCACGTCCTGCTGGAATGCCGCCAGCAGGAAGAAGACCGACTCCAGCCCTTCGCGCGCCACGGCGAAAAAGACCATCGCAATCAGCGCCCAGCCGTGGTGGTTGCCTTTTTGCAGGGCGTTATCCACCGCCTGCTCCAGCTGCACCTTCACGTTGCGCGAGACTTTACGCATCCAGAACACCATCCAGGTGAGGATCACCACGGCAACCGCCGCCACCAGCCCCTCGAACAGCTCCTGCTCTTTCTGCGGGAACTCGCCGGTGGTTTCGTTGATAAAGATGCCCAGCCCTAAACAGAGCGCGGCGGCCAGCAGCACGCCGATCCACATCACCCCGATCCAGCGCCCGCGCTGGGTGCGCTTCAGATAGCTGGCGATAAGGCTGACAATTAAGGCCGCTTCAAGGCCTTCACGTAACATAATGAGAAATGGAACAAACATGCCGACACCTTAAATGTTTATCGCCGTCAACGGATGCAAAGAAAGGTAAATTATTGTGATAGTGATTATCATTACGCCAAAAAGAAAAACAAGCGAAATATGCTGCGTTTTAATGACAGGATGTAAAACCGTTGCAGGGTAATAGTTGCCGGGTTTATCACCGGCTGGCTAAGTTCATGAGGAAAAGTACATTTACCCTGAAAGCGGGCTGTGGCTAAATGAGCGCCCCAAAAACCTGCTGAAAAAATAACTATGTATAACGTTTTGCACTTCCTGCTGGCGCTGGTGGTCATCCTCGCCCTGGCGTGGCTGGTGAGTTTTGACCGCCGGAAAATTCGCTTTCGCTATATCCTCCAGCTTATCGTGATTGAAATTGCGCTGGCCTTCTTTTTCCTGCACGCGGAAAGCGGCCTGTTCGTGATTAAATATGTCGGAGGCTTCTTTGAGACCCTGCTGAAATATGCCGCCGAGGGTACCAATTTCGTATTTGGCGGAATGGGGGAAAAAGGGCTGGCCTTTATCTTCCTCGGTGTACTCTGCCCGATCGTCTTTATTTCTGCGCTGATCGGTATATTGCAACACTGGCGTATTCTGCCGGTCTTTATTCGCCTGTTCGGCACCCTGCTGTCGAAGGTCAACGGCATGGGCAAGCTGGAGTCGTTCAACGCCATCAGCTCCCTGACGCTCGGCCAGTCGGAAAACTTTATCGCTTATAAGGGCGTGCTGGGCGATCTCTCCTCCCGCCGCCTGTTCACCATGGCCGCGACCGCCATGTCCACGGTCTCCCTCTCCATCGTGGGCGCCTATATGTCGATGCTGGAGGCCAAATATGTGGTGGCGGCCTTAATTCTGAATATGTTCAGCACCTTTATTATCCTGTCGGTGATTAACCCCACCCGCCCGGAAGCGGAGCCGGATATTAAGCTGGAAAAGATGCACGAATCCCAGAGCTTCTTCGAAATGCTCGGAGAGTATATTCTGGCCGGCTTTAAGGTGGCGATGATTATTCTGGCGATGCTGATTGGCTTTATTGCGCTGATTAGCGCGGTCAACGCCCTCTTCTCCGCCCTCTTCGGCTTAAGCTTCCAGCAGCTGCTCGGCTATGTCTTCTATCCGCTGGCGTGGCTGGTGGGGATCCCGCTAAGCGACGCGCTGCACGCGGGCGGCATTATGGCTACCAAGCTTGTGGCAAACGAGTTTGTGGCGATGATCGAGCTGCAAAAAATAGCCGCCCAGATGACCCCGCGCGGGCTGGGGATCCTGTCGGTGTTCCTGGTCTCCTTCGCCAACTTCGCCTCTATCGGCATCGTGGCCGGGGCGATCAAGGGGCTGAACGAGCGTCAGGGCAACGTGGTCTCGCGCTACGGTCTGCGCCTGGTCTATGGCGCCACCCTGGTGAGCCTGCTCTCGGCAAGCTTTGCCGGACTGGTTTTATAAAGCATAACGGCGGGCTATCCCGCCGTTTTTTTTATCAGAACTGCACGCACACCGGCTGGTCAACGCGCATCACTGACTCCTGGGCAAAGCGTGATTTATAGACGCCACGCAGCGCTTCAAGGTTACTTTCACTCTGGGCATCGTTACCGTGAATAAGCATCAGGGCTTTGCTCGGCTCCCGCGCCACCTTACCGTCGTTACCCAGCCACTGTCCGCGGGCATCAAACACCGTTAAGCCATCGCGAAAACGCGGCGTCACCTCCTGGTCAACAAACTGCTGCCACTCCTGCCCGGTAATCATCCCGCCCGCCGGACGGTTCAGGCCGAAATAGAGGGTGGTTTGCTGCATCTGATTATCGGCTTTGCAGCCGTTATTCGGGGTGGTATGCGATGGGGTGTTGCAGCCTGCCAGCAGTAAAATTGCCCCCGCCATAAGCCCTGTTTTGATTGTCATGGTTCGCTATCCTCATTGTTTTTAGCTCTGCGATATGAGCCTGAATCGCTGAAATTAGCAATAAAAAAAGCCGGGCATGCCCGGCTTAGATTTCTCAGATGAGGGTTCCCCCTCACCCTCATGACGAGGGAGAAAACACCTTACTCCGCCTGTAGCTTCGACGGCGGCGCGGTGTGGTAGTGGGCATCCGCGTCGGCGAAGCGTTTCTGCATAGCGGCAGAAGGGGCTTTCCCCAGCAGGCTGAAGACCACAATACCGAGGCTGGCGAAGATAAAGCCCGGAATGATTTCGTACAGGCCGAGCCACGCGAACTGTTTCCAGACGATAACGGTCACGGCACCGATAATCATCCCCGCCAGCGCGCCGTTGCGGGTCATGCGCGACCAGAGCACCGAGAAGAGCACCACAGGGCCGAAGGCGGCGCCAAAGCCCGCCCAGGCGTAGCTCACCAGGCCCAGCACGCGGTTATTCGGGTTAGCGGCCAGCGCGATGGCTACCAGCGCCACCACCAGCACCATAAAGCGCCCGACCCACACCAGCTCTTTCTGGCTTGCCCCTTTACGCAGGAAAGCTTTATAGAGATCTTCCGTAATGGCGCTGGAGCAGACCAGCAGCTGGCAGCTTAAGGTGGACATTACCGCCGCAAGGATCGCTGACAGCAGGATCCCGGCAATCCACGGGTTAAAGAGCACCTGGGCCAGTTCAATGAACACGCGCTCGGCGTTCTGATTCACCGCGCCTGCCAGCGACGGATTGGTATCGAAGTAGGCAATCCCGAAGAAGCCCACGGCACAGGCACCCGCCAGGCAGAGGATCATCCAGGTCATGCTGATGCGACGCGCATGAACGATGGTGTGGTGGGAGTCCGCCGCCATAAAGCGCGCCAGGATGTGCGGCTGGCCGAAGTAGCCCAGGCCCCAGCCCATCAGCGACACGATGGCGACAAAGTTAAGCCCTTTCAGCATATCGACGTTTTCGATGCTCTTCTGCTTGATCACCTCCAGCGACTCGCCAAAACCACCCACGGTGAGGATGACGATAACCGGGGTCAGGATCAGGGCGAAGATCATCAGGCTCGCCTGCACGGTATCGGTCCAGCTTACGGCCAGGAAGCCACCGACAAAGGTGTAAAGAATGGTAGCTGCCGCCCCCGCCCAGAGCGCGGTTTCATAGCTCATGCCGAAGGTGCTTTCGAACAGACGCGCCCCGGCGACGATGCCCGAGGCACAGTAGATGGTAAAGAACAGTAGGATCACTACCGCCGAGATAATACGCAGGATACGGCTCTTATCTTCAAAACGGCCGGTGAAGTAGTCCGGCAGGGTCAGGGCGTTGTTATTGGCCTCGGTATGCACGCGCAGGCGCCCGGCTACCAGCTTCCAGTTAACCCATGCGCCCAGGGTCAGACCAATAGCAATCCAGCTTTCGGAAATGCCGGAGATGAAAATTGCCCCCGGCAGGCCCATCAGCAGCCAGCCGCTCATATCAGAGGCACCGGCAGAGAGCGCGGTGACCATCGGCCCAAGACTGCGGCCGCCCAGAATATAGTCGTCAAAGTTTTTAGTCGATCGCCAGGCGATAAAGCCAATCAGGATCATGCCAAAAATATAGATAAAAAAGGTCACCAGCATCGGTGTGCTCATTGCCATTTAACTACTCCGCAAATTTTCTGCGACAACCATCCGGATTGTCTTTTATTCCATCACCGGAACGGGGTGATGATGATATATGTTTCTGTTGGCCGCGCGTATCCTGCCGTAAGCAGTCTCTGCACACAAACGATTTAACACTGCATTTACATCAAATACAGCCCAGGTTTTATACGTCTTTCTGATAGGTTGCACTCGCTCACGCTTTTTGCGGTTGCACCTTTAAAAAGTGTTAAGCGCCGCATAAAACCGGGCTTCACAGGCAGAAAGCAGCCCGACTATCCAGCTTACCTGTCATTAACAATCCATTCATTTTTCAGCTTGCTGCCCGCGTCACAATTAACATGGTTGCACAAAGTTGCAACATGGTGGATATTTCTCGCAACGTAAGAACATCACTACAGAACAACAGGAGTTTTGGCATGGGCATGACCACCATGGGGGTTAAGCTGGATGACGCAACCCGCGAACGCATTAAGTCCGCCGCGACCCGCATAGACCGCACGCCGCACTGGCTGATTAAACAGGCCATCTTTAATTATCTGGAAAGGCTGGAAAGCGAAGAGGGCCTGCCGGAGCTGCCTGCCCTGTTAAGCGGCGCTGCCAACGAGAGCGATGAAGCTGCAATTACGGCAGAAGAGAGCCACCAGCCGTTCCTCGAATTCGCCGAGCAGATCCTGCCCCAGTCCGTAAGCCGTGCCGCTATTACCGCCGCCTATCGTCGTGCCGAAACCGATGCCGTGCCGATGCTGCTGGAACAGGCCCGCCTGCCGGAGGCCGTTGCCGCCCAGGCCCACAGCCTGGCCTATACCCTTGCCGAAAAGCTGCGTAACCAGAAAACCGCCAGCGGCCGCGCCGGCATGGTGCAGAGCCTGCTGCAGGAGTTTTCCCTCTCCTCCCAGGAGGGGGTCGCCCTGATGTGCCTGGCCGAAGCCCTGCTGCGTATTCCCGACAAAGCGACCCGCGATGCCCTGATCCGCGATAAGATCAGCAACGGCAACTGGCAGTCGCACATTGGCCGCAGCCCGTCGCTGTTTGTCAACGCCGCCACCTGGGGCCTGCTGTTTACCGGACGCCTGGTCTCCACCCATAACGAAGCCAGCCTCTCCCGCTCCCTGAACCGCATTATTGGTAAAAGCGGCGAGCCGCTGATCCGCAAAGGGGTGGACATGGCGATGCGCCTGATGGGCGAACAGTTCGTCACCGGCGAAACCATCGCCGAAGCGCTGGCCAACGCCCGCAAGCTGGAAGATAAAGGCTTCCGCTACTCGTACGATATGCTGGGTGAAGCGGCCCTCACCGCCGCCGACGCCCAGGCCTATATGGTCTCTTACCAGCAGGCGATCCACGCCATCGGCAAAGCCTCTAACGGTCGCGGCATCTACGAAGGTCCGGGCATCTCCATCAAGCTCTCGGCCCTGCACCCGCGCTACAGCCGCGCCCAGTATGACCGGGTGATGGACGAGCTCTATCCGCGCCTGAAGTCCCTGACCCTGCTGGCGCGCCAGTACGATATCGGGATTAACATCGACGCCGAAGAGGCCGACCGCCTGGAGATCTCCCTCGATCTGCTGGAAAAACTCTGCTTCGAGCCGGAGCTGGCGGGCTGGAACGGGATTGGCTTTGTGATCCAGGCCTACCAGAAACGCTGCCCGTTCGTTATCGACTACCTGATTGACCTCGCAAGCCGCAGCCGCCGTCGCCTGATGATCCGCCTGGTAAAAGGCGCCTACTGGGACAGCGAAATCAAACGCGCCCAGATGGAAGGGCTGGAGGGCTATCCGGTCTATACCCGTAAGGTCTACACCGACGTCTCCTACCTCGCCTGCGCGAAAAAACTGCTCGGCGTGCCGAACCTGATCTACCCGCAGTTCGCCACCCACAACGCCCACACCCTGGCGGCCATCTACCAGCTGGCGGGCCAGAACTACTATCCGGGCCAGTACGAGTTCCAGTGCCTGCACGGCATGGGCGAACCGCTGTACGAGCAGGTCACGGGTAAAGTGGCCGACGGCAAGCTGAACCGTCCGTGCCGTATTTATGCCCCGGTGGGCACCCACGAGACGCTGCTGGCCTATCTGGTGCGTCGTCTGCTGGAAAACGGCGCCAACACCTCCTTCGTTAACCGCATTGCCGATACCACCCTGCCGCTGGACGAGCTGGTGGCCGATCCGGTGCAGGCGGTGGAGAAAATGGCCGTCCAGGAGGGCCAGATTGGCCTGCCGCATCCGAAGATCCCTCTGCCGCGCGAGCTGTACGGCGCGGGCCGCGTGAACTCCGCCGGGCTGGATCTCTCCAACGAACACCGCCTGGCGTCGCTCTCCTCTTCCCTGCTCAACAGCGCCCTGCACAAATGGCAGGCGAAGCCGATCCTCGAGCAGCCGGTGGCCGACGGCGACATGCAGCCGGTGATCAACCCGGCCGAGCCGAAGGACACCGTCGGCTACGTGCGCGAGGCCACGGAGCAGGAGGTAGAACAGGCGCTGCAAAGCGCGGTGAACAACGCGCCAATCTGGTTTGCCACCCCGCCGCAGGAGCGTGCCGCTATCCTTGAGCGCGCCGCGGTGCTGATGGAAGATCAGATGCAGCAGCTTATCGGCGTTCTGGTGCGCGAGGCGGGTAAAAGCTTCAGCAACGCCATCGCCGAAGTGCGCGAAGCCGTGGACTTCCTGCACTATTACGCCGGCCAGGTGCGCGACGATTTTGACAACGAAACCCACCGCCCGCTGGGGCCAGTGGTATGTATCAGCCCGTGGAACTTCCCGCTGGCCATTTTCACCGGGCAGATTGCCGCCGCGCTGGCCGCAGGCAACAGCGTGCTGGCGAAACCCGCAGAGCAGACGCCGCTCATCGCCGCCCTCGGTATTAACATCCTGCTGGAAGCAGGCGTGCCGGCAGGCGTGGTGCAGCTCCTGCCGGGCCGTGGCGAAACCGTGGGCGCGCAGCTTACCTCCGATACCCGGGTGCGCGGCGTGATGTTTACCGGCTCCACCGAAGTGGCCTCCCTGCTCCAGCGCAATATTGCCACCCGCCTGGACGCCCAGGGCCGCCCGACCCCGCTGATTGCGGAAACCGGCGGCATGAACGCCATGATCGTCGACTCCTCTGCCCTTACCGAGCAGGTGGTGGTGGACGTGCTCTCCTCGGCCTTTGATAGCGCCGGCCAGCGCTGCTCCGCCCTGCGAGTGCTCTGCCTGCAGGACGACATCGCCGACCACACCCTGAAGATGCTGCGCGGCGCGATGGCCGAATGCCGCATGGGCAACCCGGGTCGCCTCACCACCGATATTGGGCCGGTGATCGACGCGGAGGCGAAAGCCAATATCGAAAACCACATCCAGGCGATGCGCGCCAAAGGCCGCCCGGTCTACCAGGCGGTGCGTGAAAACAGCGACGACGCCCGTGAGTGGAAAACCGGCACCTTTGTGGCGCCAACCCTGATTGAACTCGCCAGCTTCGATGAGCTGAAAAAAGAGGTCTTCGGCCCGGTGCTGCACGTGGTGCGCTACAACCGTAACAACCTCCCCCAGTTGATTGAGCAGATCAACGCTTCCGGCTACGGCCTGACGCTCGGGGTGCATACCCGCATCGACGAAACCATCGCCCAGGTAACCGGCAGCGCTAAAGTCGGCAACCTGTACGTGAACCGCAATATGGTCGGCGCCGTGGTGGGCGTGCAGCCGTTCGGCGGCGAAGGTCTCTCCGGCACCGGCCCGAAAGCGGGCGGCCCGATGTACCTGTACCGCCTGCTGGCTAACCGCCCGGATAACGCTCTTGGCGTGACCCTGGCGCGTCAGGACGCAACCTTTGCCGTGGATGCGCAGCTGAAAACCGCCCTTACCGCGCCGCTGGCCGCTCTCACCGACTGGGCGGCCAATCGCCCGGAACTACAGGCGCTCTGCCGTCAGTACGGCGAGCAGGCCCAGGCCGGTACCCAGCGTCTGCTGCCGGGCCCGACCGGGGAGCGCAACACCTGGACGCTGATGCCGCGCGAGCGCGTGCTCTGCGTCGCCGATAACGAGCAGGACGCGCTGGTTCAGCTGGCGGGCGCGCTGGCTGCCGGGTGTGAAGTGCTGTGGCCGGAAGATGCCCTGCACCGGGATCTGGCGAAACAGCTGCCGAAGGCGGTGAGCGTGCGCATTCACTTCGTGAAGGCGGATGCCCTTGCGAGTGCGGCCTATGACGCGGTTATCTATCACGGCGACTCCGACCAGCTGCGCGAGCTGTGCGAGCAGGTGGCGGCCCGCGAAGGGGCAATTGTTTCGGTACAGGGCTTCGCCCGCGGCGAGACGAATCTGCTGCTGGAGCGGCTGTACGTGGAGCGCTCCCTGAGCGTCAATACCGCAGCGGCAGGCGGCAACGCCAGCCTGATGACAATAGGTTAACGCTATGCTAATAAAGGCTCCGGAAACGGAGCCTTTTTTTTGCCTGACAGCAGCTGGAGAGACCATGAAATTACTACCAATCGCGCTGGTTGCCCTCACCCTTAGCGCCAGCGCCATAGCGGACGAGTGCGCAAACGCCAGCACCCAGACCGAACTTAACACCTGTACTGCCCAGCAGTACCAGGCGGCGGATAAAAAGCTTAATCAGACTTATCAGGCGGCCTACAAGCGGGCCGAAGGGCCGCAGCGGGAGCTGCTGAAGAAGGCCCAGCAGGCGTGGATTACCCTGCGCGACGCGGACTGCGCCTTTATAGGCTCAGGTACCGAGGGGGGCTCGGTTCAGCCGATGATTATTAACCAGTGTCTGGCCGAGAAGACCAGCGAGCGCGAAGCGATGCTCTCCACCCTGATGCAGTGCGAAGAGGGCGACCTGAGCTGCCCGCTGCCGCCGGCCAATTAACGCACGCGGATCCCTTCGATAATCATCCGCTGCACGTTTTCGGCGGTGCGCTGGAAGAACTCCTCATCCTGCAGGGTTTTACCGGTCACCGCCTCCACCTGGGCAGAAAAGTCGGCATAGTGCTGGGTAGCGGCCCAGATCATAAAGATAAGATGGTGCGGATCCACCGCCGCCAGCTTGCCGCTGGCGATCCAGCCGGCAATAATCGCCGACTTCTCATCCACCAGCGCCTTCACGCTGCCGGTCAGCTCCTCTTTTAACAGCGGCGCCCCCTGGAGCATCTCCAGGCAGAAGAGGCGCGACGCCTGCGGGTGATCGCGGGAGACTTCCAGCTTCAGGCGAATGTACTCCTGGATCGCCACCAGCGGGGTGAACTCCTCGCGAAAGGCCTTCAGCGGCGCCAGCCAGATATCAAGGATCTGGCGCAGTACCGCCACGTACAGCACCTCTTTCGAGGCGTAGTAATAGAGCAAATTGGTTTTCGACACCCCCGCTCGCTCGGCCACCTGCTCGAGACGGGTGCCGTGGATGCCAAACTGCGAGAAGGTCTCCAGCGCCGCCGCCAGAATCGCTGCTTTCTTGGCGCTCACCGCCTGGGACCGCTTGCCGGTGCTTTTCACCGCCCCTTGTGCCATATGCTCACTCCTTTTGATTTGCCCTCAGCATAGCAAAACCCCTGGCCTCTCACGACTATACGCACCGTCATCGCGCATAACTGCCTGTTTTCTGTGCAGCCTTTTTGACCATTTAGTCCACTTTTACTCTCTCTTTTTGCCAACATGATTTTAACACATTAATAACATTCATCTTTTTAAAACTGGCATTCCCTTTGCAAAACAGGCTTACGCGGCTTTTACGGAAATGCAGGATGCAGCGCCACGTCTGACTTTCACTCCCACACTGTTTTGCGAGGTTGATGATGAAAATTGGCGTATTTGTCCCTATCGGTAACAATGGCTGGCTGATCTCCACTCATGCACCGCAGTACCTGCCGACCTTTGAGCTGAACAAGGCCATCGTGCAGAAAGCGGAGCACTACCATTTCGATTTCGCCCTCTCGATGATCAAGCTGCGCGGGTTCGGCGGTAAAACCGAGTTCTGGGATCACAATATGGAGTCCTTCACCCTGATGGCGGGCCTCGCCGCCGTGACCTCCCGCATCCAGATCTACGCCACCGCCGCCACCCTCACTCTGCCACCGGCGATTGTGGCGCGTATGGCCGCCACCATCGACTCGATTTCCGGCGGGCGTTTTGGCGTCAATCTGGTGACCGGCTGGCAAAAACCGGAGTACGAGCAGATGGGCCTCTGGCCGGGAGACGAGTACTTCTCCAAACGCTACGACTACCTGACCGAATACGTCACCGTGCTGCGCGATCTCTGGGGCACCGGCAAAAGCGACTTTAAGGGCGACTACTTCACCATGAACGACTGCCGGGTCAGCCCCCAGCCGCAGGTGCCGATGAAGGTGATCTGCGCCGGGCAGAGCGATGCGGGGATGGCCTTCTCTGCCGAGCACGCGGACTTCAACTTCTGCTTTGGCAAGGGCGTTAATACTCCCAGCGCCTTTGCCCCCACCGCCGCGCGCATGCAGCAGGCGGCGGAAAAAAGCGGGCGCGACGTTGGCTCCTACGTGCTCTTTATGGTGATCGCCGACGAAACCGACGAGGCCGCCCGGGCGAAGTGGGAACACTACAAGGCGGGGGCGGACGAAGAGGCGCTCGGCTGGCTCACCGAGCAAAGCCAGAAGGACACCCGCTCCGGAGCGGATACCAACGTGCGCCAGATGGCGGACCCCACTTCAGCGGTGAATATCAATATGGGTACCCTGGTGGGCTCGTACGCCAGCGTGGCGAAAATGCTCGATGAGGTGGCGAGCGTGCCGGGCGCCGAAGGGGTACTCCTGACCTTTGACGACTTCCTGATGGGGGTAGAAACCTTCGGCGAGCGCATTCAGCCGCTGATGCAGTGCCGGGCGCACATCCCGGCGGTGACAAAGGAGGTGGCATGATGACGACCTTACCCGCACGCCCGGAGGCCATCACCTTTGCGCCGCAGCAGAGCGCGCTGATTGTGGTGGATATGCAGAACGCCTACGCCAGCCCCGGCGGCTATCTCGACCTGGCGGGGTTTGACGTCTCCGCCACCCGGGCGGTGATTGAGAATATCCATACCGCCGTCACCGCCGCCCGCGCGGCGGGGATGCTGATTATCTGGTTCCAGAACGGCTGGGACGACCAGTACGTTGAGGCGGGCGGCCCCGGCTCGCCTAACTTCCACAAGTCCAATGCTCTGAAGACCATGCGCCAGCGCCCTGAGCTGCAGGGTACGCTGCTGGCAAAAGGGGGCTGGGATTATGCCCTGGTGGACGAGCTGGTGCCGCAGCCGGGCGATATCGTGCTGCCCAAACCGCGCTACAGCGGCTTTTTCAACACCCCGCTCGACAGCATTTTGCGCAGCCGCGGCATCCGCCACCTGATCTTTACCGGCATCGCCACCAACGTCTGCGTGGAATCTACCCTGCGCGACGGCTTCTTCCTCGAGTATTTCGGGGTGGTGCTGGAAGATGCCACTCACCAGGCGGGCCCGGCGTTCGCCCAGCAGGCGGCGCTGTTTAATATCGAAACCTTTTTTGGCTGGGTAAGCGACGTGCAGACCTTCTGCGACGCCCTTTCGCCCACCTCACTTGCCCGTATCGCCTGAGGAGCACCAGATGCCGAAATCCGTGATTATCCCGGCCGGGACCAGCACCCCCATCGCCCCCTTTGTGCCCGGCACCCTCGCCGACGGCGTGGTGTATGTCTCCGGCACCCTGCCCTTTGATAAAGAGAACAACGTGGTCTTCCCCGACGACCCAAAGGCGCAAACCCGCCACGTGCTCGAGACCATCAAACGCGTTATCGAGACGGCGGGTGGCAGCATGGAGGATGTGACCTTCAACAGCATCTTTATCACCGACTGGAAAAACTACGCCGCGATTAACGAGATCTACGCCGAGTTCTTCCCCGGCGATAAACCGGCGCGATTCTGCATCCAGTGCGGGCTGGTGAAGCCCGAGGCGCTGGTGGAGATCGCCTCCATTGCCCATATTGCGAAGTGAGGCGGCCATGAAGATATCGCTTTCACCGCCCCCCTTTGCGGGCGCGCCCGTGGTGGTGCTGATCTCAGGGCTCGGCGGCAGCGGCAGCTACTGGCTGCCCCAGCTTGCCGCCCTGGAGCAGGAGTACCAGGTGGTGTGTTACGACCAGCGCGGCACCGGCAACAACCCGGATGCCCTGCCGGAGGAGTATTCCATTGCGCAGATGGCCGACGAGCTGCACAGGGCACTGCAGGAGGCGGGCATCACGCGCTACGCCGTGGTCGGCCACGCCCTGGGGGCGCTGGTGGGCCTGCAGCTGGCCCTTGATTTCCCGGCGTCGGTGAGCGCCCTGGCATGCATCAACGGCTGGCTGACCCTGAGCGCCCACACCCGGCGCTGTTTTCAGATCCGCGAGCGCCTGCTGCACGCCGGCGGCGCGGAGGCCTGGGTAGAGGCCCAGCCGCTGTTTCTCTATCCCGCCGACTGGATGGTGGCCCACGCCCCGCGTATGGAGGCCGAAGAGGCGCTGGCGCTGGCCCATTTCCAGGGCAAAACCAACCTGCTGCGCCGGCTTGACGCCCTGAAACAGGCCGACTTCAGCCGGCAGGCGTCCTCTGTGCGTTGCCCGGTGCAGATAATATGCGCCAGCGACGATCTGCTGGTGCCCTCCGTCTGCTCGGAGGCGCTGCACGCCGCCCTGCCGCACAGCGTGAAGGTGGTGATGCCCCGGGGCGGGCACGCCTGCAACGTTACCGAGCCCGATGCCTTTAACACTCTGCTGCTGAACGGGCTGGCCAGCCTGCTGCACAAGCCCGAAGCGGTTTTATAAGGAGCCCACATGAGCGAAGCATTAAGCCCCACCGCGCTACAGACCCTGTTTACCGACGCGCGCACCCACAACGGCTGGCTGGCGCAGCCGGTGAGCGACGACACCCTGCGCGAGATCTACGCCCTGCTGAAGTGGGGGCCGACCTCCGCTAACTGCTCCCCGGCGCGCTTTGTCTTTATCCGCACCCCCGAGGGCAAAGAGAAGCTGCGCCCGGCGCTCTCCGGCGGCAATCTCGAAAAGACCCTGGCCGCCCCGGTGACCGCCATCGTGGCCTGGGACAGCGCGTTCTACGATCGTCTGCCGGAACTCTTTCCCCACGGGGATGCCCGCAGCTGGTTTACCTCAAGCCCGGCCCTTGCTGAAGAGACGGCGTTTCGCAACAGCAGCATGCAGGCGGCCTACCTTATTTTTGCCTGCCGGGCGCTGGGGCTGGACACCGGGCCGATGTCCGGCTTCGACCGGGAAAAAGTAGATGCGGCCTTCTTCACCGGCAGCGGCCTGAAGAGCAATCTGCTGATCAATATTGGCTACGGCGACGCGGGCAAAATCTACGGCCGCCTGCCGCGCCTCACTTTTGAAGAGGCCTGCGGGCTGGCATAAGGAGCGATCATGACCATCGATAAAGCCATTTTTCGTGACGCCATGGCCTGCGTGGGCGCGGCGGTAAATATCATAACCACCGACGGTCCCGCCGGGCAGGCGGGCTTTACCGCCAGCGCGGTGTGCAGCGTCACCGACTCGCCGCCCACCCTGCTGGTGTGCCTGAACCGCGGCGCCTCGGTGTGGCCCACCTTCAGCGAAAACCGCACCCTGTGCGTAAACACCCTGAGCGCCGGGCAGGAGCCGCTGTCGAATCTGTTTGGCGGTAAAACCCCGATGGCGGAACGCTTTGCCGCCGCCCGCTGGCAGACGGGGGCTACCGGCTGCCCGCAGCTGGAGGAGGCGCTGGTGTCGTTCGACTGCCGTATCAGCCAGGTGGTGAGCGTGGGCACCCATGACATTCTGTTTTGCGAGATTGTTTCTCTTGTTCGCCACCCCGCGCCGCAGGGGCTGGTGTGGTTCGACCGCGGCTATCACGCGCTTATGCGACCGGCCTGTTAACCCTCCTGAAGGAGCCTGCTCATGGCAATGTTCGGTTTTCCCCACTGGCAGTTGAAGTCGACCTCTACGGATAACGGCGTGGTCGCGCCGGATGAACGTCTTCCCTATGTCCAGACCGCGGTAATGGGGGTCCAGCACGCGGTGGCGATGTTTGGCGCCACGGTGCTGATGCCGATCCTGATGGGGCTGGATCCCAACCTGTCGATTCTGATGTCGGGCGTGGGCACCCTGCTCTTTTTCCTGGTTACCGGCGGGCGGGTACCGAGCTATCTCGGCTCCAGCGCGGCCTTTGTCGGGGTGGTGATCGCCGCCACCGGCTTTAGCGGCCAGGGGATGAACCCCAACCTCAGCGTGGCGCTGGGGGGCATTATTGCCTGCGGCTTTGTCTATACCCTGGTCGGGCTTATCGTCATGAAAAGCGGCACCCGCTGGATCGAGCGGCTGATGCCGCCGGTGGTGACCGGCGCGGTGGTCATGGCCATCGGCCTGAACCTGGCGCCCATTGCGGTTAAAGGGGTATCGGGCTCGGCGTTCGAAAGCTGGATGGCGGTGATGACGGTGCTGTGCATCGGCCTGGTGGCGGTCTTTACCCGCGGGATGGTGCAGCGGCTGCTGATCCTGGTGGGGCTGATTGTTGCCTGCCTGATCTACTTCGTGGTGACCAACGTGCTGGGGTTCGGCAAACCGGTGGACTTTACGCTGATGCATAACGCCGCCTGGTTCGGCCTGCCGCAGCTCACCTCCCCCACCTTCAGCGGCCAGGCGATGATGCTGATCGCCCCGGTGGCAGTAATTCTGGTGGCGGAGAACCTGGGCCACCTGAAGGCGGTGGCGGGTATGACCGGGCGTAATATGGACCCGTACATGGGGCGCGCCTTTGTCGGTGACGGGCTGGCGACGATGCTCTCCGGCTCGGTGGGCGGCAGCGGCGTGACCACCTATGCGGAGAATATCGGCGTGATGGCGGTGACTAAGGTCTACTCCACGCTGGTGTTTGTCGCCGCGGCGGTCATCGCCCTGCTGCTGGGCTTCTCGCCGAAATTCGGGGCGCTGATCCACACCATCCCCGCCCCGGTCATCGGCGGTGCTTCTATTGTGGTGTTTGGCCTGATTGCGGTGGCCGGAGCGCGGATCTGGGTGCAAAACCACGTTGACCTGAGCAATAACGGCAACCTGATTATGGTGGCGGTGACGCTGGTGCTGGGAGCGGGTGATTTTGCCCTGACGCTGGGGGGCTTTACGCTTGGGGGAATTGGCACGGCGACCTTTGGGGCGATTTTGCTGAATGCGTTGTTGAGCCGCCGGGGGGCGGGGGTTTCTGCGCCGCAGGAGGTGGTGAGGGAGGAGCCGTTATGACGCTGAAGCTTTTTCCGTTTGAGATGCGGAAGTGGTTCCGTTCACCTCACGAATGGCAGTATCTATAAGTTTTAGAGCACGTGAACGGGAAAAGGGGGCCACCGCGGCCCCCTTTTCAATCCCCGCGGCCCCGCAAAGAAATCGGTGCTTCGCACTGCGCTCACCTCCCGACCTGCTGCCTGCGGTCGGCTCAACTCGACATCCTGTCTCGCGTCGCCTCTGGCCGCCATCCCTGGCGTCCAGCCCTTGTCATCCGGTCTCCGGTTCGCCGATTTCAGCGGGGACTCAACACCGGTGCCCGATTTTTCATAGGTGCTTGTCGGTCGAAATGTAGGGTACTTAACACCCGTACCCGGTTTTCCATAGGTGGGGGATAGTCGAAATTCAGATGCAAATTAGACATTACTTCATCCTAAACCTGTCCCTCAATTAAAAAATCACTCCAGTTCAAGATCCTGGCTTTCCGCCCTTCTCTTCTTCAGCTTCAATTCACTCACCAGCACTCCTGCCACAATAAATGCCCCGCCGAGCAGGGCCAGCAGCGGCAGGCGCTCGCCGGCAATGCGGCCAAAGATGCCGGCCCAGACCGGTTCGCCGGTGTAGATTACGGTGGCGCGAGTAGGCGAAACGCTTTTCTGCGCCCAGTTCATGGTGACCTGGATAATGGCGCTGAAAATACCCAGCCCGAGGGCGACGATAATCAGCCCCGGCGACATAGAGGGCACCGACTCGCCGGCGGGCACCATGGCGATAAAGGCTACCAGCGAGGCGGTGGCAAGCTGCACCACGGTGACCCGCTTCACGTCCACTTTGCCCGCCCAGGCGCTGATTAAAATTATCTCTGCGGCAATCGCCACTGCGCCTATCAGGGTGATGATTTCACCCGGCCCCAGCGCCAGCAGGTTATCCCCCGGCCCGGCCAGGAAGATCAGGCCGATAAAAGCCAGCACAATGCCGATGCAGGACATCAGCCCCGGCACCCGGCCCAGGCACAGCCACTGAAGCAGCGGCACCAGCGGAACATACATGGCGGTAATAAACGCCGATTTACTGCTGGAGATGGTCTGCAATCCCCAGGTTTGCAGGCTGTAGCCCATGGCGATAGCAACGCCGATCGCCACCCCGGCCTTGAGCTCTTTCAAGGTTAAGCCGCGCAGAGATTTAAGCGAGATAAGCGCTACCGCCAGCGCCGCCGTGGCGAAGCGCAGGCCGACAAAGAAAAAGGGATCGCTTAGGGTTACCGCATACTGCACGGCGAGAAAGGTCCCGCCCCAGAACATGGTAATAAGGATCAGGATCGCTTCCTGAGGTTTTATAGAGAAGGCATAACGAGAAGACATGGGACACCAGCCAGAATAATCAATCCGCTAGTGTGCGATGCCGGGGATGACAGTTCAATGTTGCGGGCATAAAAAAACCGCCGGATAGTCCGGCGGTCGGGAGCAGCGACGCAGCTCACGTACTCTGCGTCATGTCAGCGGCAACTATTTACTGTTGCTGCTGCCGTGGCTGTTTTTGCCCCCTTTTTTGCCAGCCTCAGATGCGCGTTGAGGGTCGTTCTTGAAGTTCCCCCCGCTTTGCTGGCCACCTTTACGACCTGCTTCTGATGCTCTTTCACGATCTTCTGCAAAATTACCTGACCCGCCACGATGGTTGTTAGCAGCCATGTTGTACCTCCAGAGTTCGAAACATTAGACATCATACTGCATTCAGTAAAAGAGGATTCTTTCACCTCGCGGCAACTTCATAGTGCGTTTATCCGTGCCGCGTGAAATTAAGCTTAGAGGATAAGCGGCATCTGGCCAGCAAATCGTAATATTTCGCAACATCAAATCAGGCAAAAGCATGAGATTACCGCCGAAGGTTCCATAAGCTCCTCTTATCGTTTCGAAAATTCGATACGGCAAAAATGTGTCATATTGCAACAGCAAATAGCCCCGTGAAAACTGTGCGCAATCAAAGAACTGCCCGACTGATTTGCAGTCTCGCCAGCACGTCATATCTTTAAAGTACCGCAGCGATCCGCTGTCAGACCAAAATCGAGGAGAGAAGCAAGATGGCTAAAGTTCTGGTGCTCTATTATTCGATGTACGGACACATTGAGACCATGGCTCATGCAGTGGCGGAAGGCGCCAGACGAATCGGCGGCGTTGAGGTCACCATTAAACGCGTTCCGGAAACCATGCCAGCAGAGGTGTTTGCTAACGCCGGGGGCAAAGCGCAGGACACCCCCGTTGCCACGCCGCAGGAGCTGCCGGACTACGATGCCATTATCATCGGTACGCCAACCCGCTTCGGCAATATGGCCGGGCAGATGCGCACCTTCCTTGACCAGACGGGCGGCCTGTGGGCGCAGGGAGCGCTGCGCGGCAAAATCGCCAGCGTCTTCAGCTCCACCGGTACCGGCGGCGGCCAGGAACAGACAATTACCTCCACATGGACTACCCTTGCACATCACGGGATGATAATTGTGCCCATCGGCTACGGCAGCCCGGAACTGTTTGATATCTCAGCAGTACGGGGCGGTACGCCGTACGGGGCCACTACCATCGCCGGGGGCGACGGCTCGCGCCAGCCAAGCGAGGCGGAGCTGAATATTGCCCGTTACCAGGGTGAACACGTTGCCGGCATCGCCGTCAAGCTGAATAGATAACTGTTAACAGGAGGACGATTATGCCAACTCAAGAAGCAAAAGCGCATCGCGTAGGGGAATGGGCGAGTTTACGTAATACTTCGCCGGAGATCGCCGAAGCCATCTTTGAAGTCGCGGACTACGACGAGAAGCTGGCAGAGAAAATCTGGGAAGAAGGCAGCGACGAAGTGCTGATCCGCGCCTTTAAGAAAACCGATAAAGACTCGCTGTTCTGGGGCGAGCAGACCATCGAACGGCAGAACGTCTGACCGACTCCCCCCGCGTATCGCGGGGGGCACTTCTTTTATTTCACCGCATCATTTAAAACCGCATTGAACTTGTCTACCGGACAGAAGCCGTTGGCGTCTACCGGACAGCCCGTCAGCTCCAGCGTTACCCGCTGGGCCGGGGATTTTAAGGTCAACACATCCGCATTGCGCAGCTGATCCGCGCTCTGATAGACATACTCAATTTTCATCAGATCCCGATTACCGGTTTGATCGTGCCAGCGCTGGAAGACGATCTTGCCGCCAATGGGGGTGCGTTCGTACTGATCATGCAGCTGATAGGGTTTGAAATCCAGCGCCGTCAGCAGCGAGGCGATATTGGAGTCATGTCCCACCAGCAGGGTGATTTTCGGCGCTTTCGCCTGATCGGTGACCAGCGTTTTGTCGATGTATTTCACCAGCGGCTTCGCCACGTTGCGCGCCACCTCCGGCGAGGTAAAGAGCGAGTCCTGATAGCCGTTTTTCAGCTTCGACAGCACCCGCCACTGCTGGTCGGTTTTGATTTCGCCCCAGGCCACCTGGTCCATCGGGAAGCCTTCGTAATACTGGAGCGTAAAGGCATCTACCAGCGAGTTGCCCACCTTCAGCGGGCCGGAGACGCCCGGCTCTTTCTCGTAGTCGGCGCTGAAGGTGTCCTTCGCAGCGGTCAGGTCGCAGACTTTTTTCTCCTTGCAGGAGGGCGAGTCGGCGTAGCGGGTCATCTGCTCCAGCAGCTTATAGCTGTCGTTAAGCTGCATTTTCTGGCGCTCGGTCTCCATCGCCTTCAACGCTTTTTCGCGGAACTCGGGGCTGTTATCGGTAATGACCGGGTTAAAGGTCGGGTCCATGGTGCCCATCTGTTCCTGATGATGGACGGGCACGTCGCAGCCCGGGAAGGCGCCGGTGATAAAGAACTGCGCGGTCGCTACCGTGCGCTGCAGGCTGTTGGCGTAGGCATAAACATTTTCCGATGGCGGACACTCCCCGGCCTTCACCATCCCCTCGTCGGCCAGCCATTCGCGCATGTAGTGGCCCATATAGACCTCCAGCACGCCGCCCTTGGTGGTGAGCTGCCCGCCCGGCACGTCCCACTCCGGCCATTGGCCGGGGGTGGACTGCTCCAGCACGCTGCCGTTGTTCGCCAGCGGCGCGCGCAGGTTGTGACGGCTCATGATTAACACCTGTTGCAGCTGATACCCTTCCGGCGCGCTTTGCGCCTGCACGCCAGAGGTAAATGCCACGCCGCCCGCCACGGCGATCGCCAGTAGTGCTTTTTTCATCCCTTAATCCTCACGTTTTTTATCATCGCTTTGAGTGTGACAGCTTCGTGACAGATTGCGCTGACGCGTTTCGCAAACTGAGGAGAAAGGCGGTTACGAATGCATACATTAGTTTTATAATTAAACCAAAATCGTAAGGAGATGCCGTGAAACGTACCCGTCTTGAAGAGAGCACCTGCCCCGTCGCCCGTTCGCTGGATATCATCGGCGACTGGTGGTCGCTGCTGATCGTCCGCGACGCCCTGCGCGGTATCAGGCGCTTTGGCGAGTTCCAGAGGAGCCTCGGCATCGCCAAAAATATGCTCGCCACCCGCCTGAAGCAGCTGGTTGATGAGGGGATCCTGACGCTCCAGCCCGCCTCCGACGGCAGCGCGTGGCAGGAGTATGTGCTTACCGACAAAGGCCGCGCCCTGCAAACAGTGCTGGTGGCGCTCTCCCAGTGGGGGAATGCGCATCTGTTTGCCGAAGGAGAAACCGGGACGGTGCTGGTGGATTCGAAGAACCGCAAACCGCTGAAGAAGCTGGTGATGGTGGCCCAGGATGGGCGGGTGTTGGGGGATGGGGAGGTTGAGGCGAAGATAAAATAGGGGCAAATTATCCCGCGTGAGTGCCAGATCCAAACGATAATGTCAGGTAAAGATTGCGTACCGCCCTTGCCTGCCGACAGCTGACAAGGGCGAAAGTTGACTAGCCACGCATATCAAACCCGGACTTCTCAAAATCACGATAGACTTCCGGGTTGGTAAAGGCCGGGAATTTCGCTTTCTGAGCGGCTGATTTTAACGCTTCGCAATACGCTTTATTACCCCGGCTGGTCGATATTACTAAAGCCGTGCCATCCTGAGCGAATTCCAGATGCAGCCTGCATTTCTTCCCCTTCCAGCGCTCTGGATCGGGAATATTGGCATTGATTGCTGCCCTGATCCCCCGCGCCTGCGCACCCCATTCATCCGGGTCGTCCCATCTACCGGAACTGCAACTGCCCAGCGCCGTGGTTTTATGGCATTCGGAAGGGTGTAACGGCGCGCAGCCAGTTGCGAGACTGGACAACACTGCCAGCAAGAAGATTTTCCTTATCATTGTTGATGTACTCCCCTGTGGTTTGGGTTCGTTTTATTTCTGTCAGGAATATCGGCAAGTTTACACTGCCGTCGTGGGGATATATTCAATCAGTTCTTTGCCTTCAGCAACGGGGGTATAAAGTACTACCTGTTTACCTTTTTATTTTTGCTTTTGCTCAAAAGAAGATAATAACATTATAAAAAGTCCGCTGTGAGTAAGAAGATGATGCCGAACTAATGGCATTAAAGCATCTCAAGTGTTTGTAGCTATTCCAGAGAAATTAATAACATAGACCCTATTTCGTCAAAGAATGTCATCCTTCCTATTGATGAAGGAATAAATAATGAAAGCAAGTGAGCGGGTAAAAAGCAGGCTCACCGACAAAAACAGTGAGCCTGTTTACTCATTAATGTATTACGTTAACCTTCTCCAGTTTTACCAAGCTTTCAGGTTTATTACCCACTTGTTGAGCAACAGGAACGAAGACATTAAGATCTTGCAGCCAGGCTGATTTGTAACTACTATCCTGTTGTCCTTCATTAGTTGCATGACACTCAACCAATAGATATTTCCCACTAAATTCAGGCGCAATATTATTGGCGTCCCCTTCTCTTGTAACCTCACAGCGTAACGCAGCAGCAGTGACCTTCTTATTGGAATCAATATTATCCCACTGAGCCTGATATTGCTGTCCTTTCACTAGCGGGAAGCGCAGGTCTGTTTGCAATTTGTTAAGCAAAGTGGAGCCATTACTAATAGACATGGTGGACTTCAACTGTAGCTGATTACCCAGCGTTAAACGCTGCACCTTCCAGATATCATAATCTTCTAACTTACGGATATAACCATCCGGTTGTGCATCCAACTGTACATTGATCCGACCGAGCGCGCTTACTTGAGTATAACTAATCTGTTTAAAGCGCGGGGTTGCCCATGGTTTTACCAGGGACTGTGCCTGGCGCTCAATGGCTGGAGAAAGCGGGAATTTATTCAGCCACTGTGGATTATTATTACTCAATTCAGGCATTGATGGTCCCAACAACTTTGATGCCTGCTTGTTAGCTGCGGGTACAAAAGGTCCTTCGGCTGTGAATGTTTTTTCCTCTGGTAACTGGCAGAGCTGCTCAAAGCGCTGTGCCTTTTGTGTGTTAATTTTGAAGTCACTCTTACGGCGAACAATATCTGCAGTTATAAGCGAGTCTGTAACGCGGCCCTCACTGTCAACATTCATTAATGCGACAGCCTCTCCTTGATGCGTTTTACAATTGTACAAGTAATGCTCAACCTTTAATTCAACAGGCGCGTCATAAGGCGGTTCCCAGATGATATCCGCAAAGTCATAGCCCATACGTACCGATAAAATGTCGCCAATGCGCTGGATGCTACTAACATCGACAAGATCGGTAATGCCGACTTCATCCGTAGCGGACAGTTTTTCCCATCGAGCGTCTTTTATTGGTAGCTGGCAAACCGTGCGAATATCCTCTACCGTCATTAATTTATCGTCCTGAGCAGGTGCATAACGAAGGTAGCTGTTACCATAAAAGCGGGATTTGGTTAATCCCTCCCCATTGAGTAAATCCTTGTAGAGGAGCTGCGCCTTACGCTGCTTACAATCAACAGAACGCCATTGCTGAGCCGTATTCCCGTTATTGAAGTTTAGCGACATCATATAACTCACACGATCGTGGATCCTGATTACAGAAAAAGGATTAACACTCCCCCCTGTCAAGGCAGGTTTATCAGCAGCCTGAACAAAATAAGTCGGCAGGAGGGGCAGAAAACAAAGTAGGCGTATTAAAGCTTGTCCGCAGCACATACATATTCCTTCATATATTCATTAAAAAATAACAATATCGGCATCAAGTGAAAAATTCTTAGTTGAGTTGATGTGTTCTTTTAGAAAAACAAGGGTGAGCTTAAGTTAAACTCCCTTTTGACACAAACCAGACATACTTATTAGTGCATGCAAAAATAACTCAGCCCTCTCACCGAAGGGCTGGCCACTCTTAGACTCCCCTTATCTCCCCCGCTTTATCCCCGGCAAATCCCCTACATCCTGCAACGCCCCCGGAAAGGTCTTCAGCCACTCCGCCACCCGGTTCTTATTCACATAGACCGCGCTCATGCCTTCAAGGCAGCCCCACAGCTCGCGGGTGTTCTGTGGAGTGATAACGATGCAGTCCTTCATCACCCGGATCTTCACCGGCATATTTGGGATAAACCCGGCGTTGCTCAGCCACGCGCCGCAGAGCGGCAGGTAGTTACGCTCCATGCGGGAGTAGAGCTCCACGCAAGCGGCGCTGGTGTCCGGGGTGTCGGCGCGGGGGTGAAGGGGGGCGGCGTCGGTGCGCTTGCCGTGCAGACGACTGCCTGGCGTTTTGCGTAACGGCTCGCGGTTTTCGATAATTTCTGACTGCGGCTCTGAATTTGTTTTGGTGATAACAGAACCTGGCTTAAAATCGCATCCAGCCATGAGCAACTCCTTGTAAGTTGTTTGTGGTCAGCGGCATAAACGGTATTGCCCTACCTTTATGCCGCGTCTCTTCAGTAACGCTAACCCTTAAAAAACATCGCACTTAGTCTACTCTGCTGGACAAAAACACAGCATTTGAAAATGAAAAATTTGCGAGGCGGCTTCAGAAATAAAATGGCCCTCCCCCAACCGCAAAAAGCAAAAATTACGCATCATATGGTTGCATTATAAAACCTTTTAGCGCAGGCTCATTTTGGTTTCATATTAAAACCATTTAACGCAACCCTGAGGAACAACCATGACAACGCAACCTTCAACGGCGCTGATTACCGGCGCATCTTCCGGGATCGGCGCGGTCTACGCCGACCGTCTCGCCGCCCGCGGCTTTAGCCTGGTGCTGGTCGCCCGCCGGGAGGAACGGCTCCGGGCGCTGGCGGCGGAGCTGGAGCAGCGCTACGGCGTGAACGTCACCACCCTGACGGCGGATCTAACGGACGAGGCGGGGATCAGTGCGGTGGAAGAAGTGCTGCGCAGCAACCCGGCCATCGACACCCTGGTCAATAACGCCGGCGCTGCGCAGATGGCGCCCTTCCTGGCGGGTGATGTGGCCGCCCATCAGGCTATTAACACCCTGAACACCACCGCGCTGATGCGCCTGAGCTACGCCATCCTCCCGCGCCTGGCGCAAAACAATCGCGGCACCCTGATTAATATCGCCTCGGTGCTGGCGATTCACGCCCGGGCGGGCAGCGCGCTCTACAGCGCCACCAAGGCCTGGGTGCTCAACTTCACGCGGGGGTTGCAGGAGGAGTTTGCCGAAAGCCAGGTGCGTATTCAGGCGGTGCTGCCTGCCGCCACCGCCACGGAGATCTGGGAGGCGTCGGGCATCAAGGTGAACGATCTGCCGGAAGGGTCGGTGATGACCACCGATGACATGGTGGATGCGGCGCTGGTCGGGCTGGATCGCGGCGAGCTGGTTACTATCCCGCCAATGCACGATGAAAATCTGTGGGCGCGCTATGAGGAGGCGCGGCTGGCGCTCTTTGCCAGCGCGCGCACCGGCATTCCGGCACCGCGCTACCGGCGTTAACGCTTAAGCTTGTCGCCGTAGTCGCGCATCCAGTCCGCCAGCGGGGCCAGCGCGCTTTGCAGCGTCAGCCCCAGGTCGGTTATCTGGTACTCCACGCGCGGCGGGATCTCCGCATAGATGGTGCGGGTGACCAGGCCGCGCTGCTCAAACAGCCGCAGCTGTTTGGTTAGCTCCTTCTGGGTGATGGGCGCGGCGGCCCGCAGCAGGTCGCCAAAACGCACCGGCTCGTTGATCACAATCAGCCGGTAGATAATCGGGATCGCCCACTTGCCGGAGATCAGCGCAATGAAGCTGGTCATCGGGCAGGGTTCATGCTGACAATTTTTTTCGTCAGCGCAGGTCAGTAGTTCCGCCATCGCGCTCTCTTTGCCTCTTTAGTATCCATTTGGTACCTGGTTTCTTTTAGATACTAACGTTTCTATAGTGCTTTCTCCACCGACATTACAGGAGAAGACCATGGGACGTTTAACGGGTAAAACGACGCTTATCACCGGGGGCACCAGCGGCATCGGGCTGGCGACGGCGCAGCTGTTTCTTGCCGAAGGGGCGCAGGTAGCGGTCACCGGCCGCAACGCTGACACCCGCGCCGAGGCGCAGCGCATTCTGGGGGATAATGCCTGGGTGATAGAGGCCGACGCGGCGGACGTCACCGCCCAGCAGCGCCTTGCCGATACGCTTCGCGCGCGCTGGCCGCGGCTGGATGCGGTCTTTATCAACGCCGGCGACGTGACGCACGCACCGCTCGAGGCCTGGAGCGAGGCGGCCTGGGATCGGCTGATGGGCACCAACCTGAAGGGGCCGTTCTTTCTGATCCAGGCCCTGCTGCCGCTGCTGGCGAACCCCTCTTCGGTTATTTTGTGCGGTTCGGTGAGCGCCCAGCTCGGCCTGCCCGCCAGCAGCGCCTATGCCGCCAGCAAAGCGGCGCTGCTCTCGCTGGCGCGCACCCTGTCAATTGAGCTGTTGCCGCGCGGGGTACGCCTGAACAGCCTGAGCCCCGGCCCGGTGCAGACTCCGGCGATGGGCAAGCTGGGGCTGAATGAAGAGGATCTGAAAACGATGCAGGCCAGCATCGCTGGCCTGGTACCCCTCGGGCGGATGGGCACTCCCGACGAGGTGGCGAAAGCGGCGCTGTATCTGGCGTCGGACGACTCCAGCTATACCCTCGGTACCGACCTGCTGGTGGATGGTGGCACGGGGATCAAGTTCCGCTGAGGTTTTCCCGCAGTCCATCGGGCTGCGGGAGCCTGCTACTTCTCCTCCAGCTGGTGCGCAATGGCCCGCAGCTGTCCGGCCAGCGCCTGCAAATTCTTGCCCTTCTCCCCTTTCGGACCGGTAGAGTGCCGTACTACCAGCCGCGCCGGCAGTATAGAAGAGAGACGCGGAGCGTTCTCGTCACCGTTGTCCAGAATGCGCCGCACCGCCTCTTTGCCCTGCAAATCAAGATCCAGCGACACCGTGGTCAACGCCGGATAGAAGAACGAGCTTTCATAGGTGTCGTCGTAGCCAATCACCGACTTTTCGCCGGGAATGGGGATCTGGTGCTGATGGAAGGCACTTAGCACCCCCAGCGCCATCTGGTCATTGCCCACCAGCACGGCGGTAAAGTTCGCCGCCTCGCGCAGCATTTGCAGCGCACCGGCGTAGCCGCTTTGGGCGTCCCAGCTGCCGCGCACGATGACAACGGGCTCCAGGCCGTAGCTCTTTAAGGTCTCGACCCAGCTTTTTAAGCGCAGCTCTGCCGAGACGGAGCTGGCAGGCCCCGCCAGCAGGGCGATCTCCCGGTGGCCCAGCTCATACAGGTATTTGACGCTGGCACGGGTACCATCTGCCGGGTTAAACGAAACGTTAAACACCGAACTGTAGGGATCCACATCCAGAAACAGGCAGACAATATCATCGTTGTCTGCCGCGATTTTCTGCGCCTCTTCGGCCTCCAGCGGCACGTTGATAATCACCTTGTTTACCCGCTGGGACTTCAGCTCGTTGATGGAATCCTGAATGCTATGGTTGACGTTCTCATCGATCATCGAGATCAGCACCTGATAGCCTTCAAGATTGGCGTAGCGTTTTACCGCCGCCGCCACCTGCGAGGGGGCATGTAGGGCCAGGGAAATGGTCACCAGCCCTACGGTCTGGGTCTGTTTGCCCACCAGCTGCTGTGCCAGCCGGTTAGGAACATAGCGTAAGGTTTCAATGGCTTTCTCCACCTTGTGGCGCGTGGCTTCGGATACATTGGCAGATTTATTGAGTACCCTGGACACGGTCTGGTAGGAGACGCCGGCATGGCGTGCCACGTCCTCCAGGGTCGCGCTTTTCGACTTCATGGTCCGGTTCCTTGTGTTGTTATGGACTGATTGTAACAGGGGACATTTAAAAAAACGCTCATCACCACGCCAGCCCACATATCACACCATCAAAAAGTATCACGTTCACATTGCCACAATTCATCTCAAAACTCATTATCCGTAACAAATATGGCTATTTTCTTTGCACTTAATCACACATTCATGATGCCACAATTGCCACAAAACGGGTTTAAGCATTTTATGACAGCGGATTTGTGAACGTATTACAAAACAATAAGAGGCTTACCATGAACACTACGATCCGCTGTCTCTCCGTTGCGTTGGCGGCCGCGCTGGCTTCGCCTTCGCTGTTAGCAGCGACTTCTGTACCTATTGATTTCCATGGATATCTTCGCTCCGGGGTGGGCGTCTCGCGGGATGGCGGGATGGAGGAGTGGCAAAAAAATAAAATCGGCCGCCTGGGTAACGAGGCCGATACCTACGGCGAACTGGAACTGGGCTCCGAGGTGTACAAAAAGAACGACGTCAGCTTCTATCTCGACAGCATGGTCAGCATGGTGTCCGACGGCTCGAACGATAACGAAACGACTTTTGGCGACGACGCCGAGTTTGGCCTGCGCCAGCTTAATTTACAGATTAAGGGCCTGATCCCGGGGGATCCGAACGCGGTGATCTGGGGCGGCAAGCGCTACTATCAGCGCCACGATCTGCACATCATTGATACCAAATACTGGAACATTTCCGGCGCCGGCGCCGGGATTGAGAACTACACTCTCGGCCCGGGCGCGGTATCGGTGGCCTGGATCCGCGGTGACGCCAACGACGTGGACTACCGCGTGGACGGCGATAGCGATGTGAATATCAACTATATCGATCTGCGCTATGCGGGCTGGAAGCCGTGGGCAGGTGCCTGGACCGAAGTGGGCATCGACTACGCGATGCCCAATCCGACCAACAAGCAGAAAGAGTACGGCGGGCTGTACGATGCCGACAACGGGGTAATGGTTACCGGTGAGATCAGCCAGGATATGCTGGGGGGCTATAACAAGCTGGTGTTGCAGTACGCCAACAAAGGGCTGGCGCAGAACATGGTCTCCCAGGGAGGCGGCTGGTACGACATGTGGAACTACGTGAACGACGCTTCCGGCTATCGGGTGATTAACACCGGCCTGCTGCCGATCACCGACAAGCTCTCGTTTAACCACGTGCTGACCTGGGGCTCGGCGGATGACACCACCCAGTTTACCGACAAATCACGTCTTATCTCTCTGGTAGGCCGCGCTCAGTATCAGTTTACAGAATATGTGCGCCTGATTGGCGAGGTGGGCGGGTTCTATCAGAAAGACACCTATACCGACGGCTCTAAATACAAGCAGAGCGGCGAGAAGTACACTATCGCGCTGGGTCTGGCAGACGGCCCTGACTTTATGTCACGCCCGGAACTGCGCGTGTTTGCTTCTTATCTGAATGATTCAGAGGACGGGAAATCTTTCCAGGACGGCACGGCAAATAATACCTGGAACTTCGGCGTGCAGGTCGAAGCCTGGTGGTAAGCGTTATTTTCTGAAATGCGTTAGTCGTTATTTTATCTCCAACACTGGGTAGTTATATGGCCTTTGCGGGATAACCCTTATTGTGGTTACCCCGCTTTTTTTATTTATTTGCGCTGGCTGAAATGGTCATCCAGTAATTGCCGAAGGGCGTCCGACTGGCGGCCGAAAATAGCATGCACCTGCTGGCCGATAATAATGACGCCGAGCGCCCCTTCCTGCTGAATAGCCTGGGTATCGACCTTATTTAAATCTTTTACCGTAACCCGCAGGCGGGTTATACAGGCTTCGACGTGGTCGATATTGTCGTCGCCGCCGAAGGCGGGAATTAAACGCTGGGTTATCTGTTTGTCCATGGTTTGCCTCTGGTTGGTGGGATAAAAAAAGCCTGCTCTGGCGCAGGCGGTTTGGGTTAGGTGCGGTTTAGGTAATGTGCGGTCTGGTGCCCTCACCCCGGCCCTCTCCCACAGGGAGAGGGAGAAAAGCGTAAGGCCTCACCCCAGGGTACCCTCGCCCCTTTGGGGAGAGGGTTAGGGTGAGGATGAGGGGAACAGGGGGCGCGGTGGCTGGCTATGTTCACCCCTTACGGCGCAGAACCCGGCAGTCCCACGGCAGCAGCACCGTTTCGCCGACGGCGGCAGCGTCGGTTATACAGTCGGTGTAGCCCTGCGGCAGGGTGATGAGCTGCTGCTGGGCGCTGTAGTTCTGCACAAAGACAAAGGTGGTCTCTCCGTCCGTGCGGGCAGTGGCAACCACACCCGGTGGCAAGTCGGCGTTGAGCGCCTGCGGTAGCGCCAGCTCGCTGACGATCCCGGCGAAGAAATCGCGCTGGAACGGCAGATCGTTGCGCGAGGCCACGTGCCAGGCCTTGCCTTTGCCGACGCGGTTCACCGTCACCGCCGGGCGCCCGGCGTAGAAGTCGTCCCGGTAGGTGGCCAGCGTCTGGGCCGCTTCGGCGTGGATCAGCTCGCAGAGATGGCGCGCCTGATATGGCCCCGCCAGGCCAGAGGCGTTGCCCGCCAGCCCCTGCACCAGGTTGCGCTCCCCCTCGCCCAGGCAGTCGATCTCTTCTGCCCAGATGCCCAGCAGCTTGCGCAGCGGGCCGGGGAAGCCGTCCGTGAAGCAGAGGTCGGTTTCATCGACGATACCGGTCCAGTAAGTGGTGACCAGGTGGCCGCCGTTTTCCACAAAGGCTTCGGCGCGTTCGGCAAAGCCCTTGCGCACCATATACAGCATCGGGGCGATGACCAGCGCGTAGCGGCTGAGATCCTGGTCGGCATCTATCACGTCTACAGCGATCCCCTTCTCCCAGAACGGGCGATAGTGCTCGTTTACGGTTTTTTCGTACTCCAGACCCATGTTGCGCGGGCCCTCGGCATCGTCCATCGCCCAACGGCTCTGCTGGTCGAAGATGATGGCGACGCGCGCCTCGGTGCGGCAGCCCGCCACGTCCGACAGGCGTGCCAGCATGCTGCCCAGCTTGCTCACTTCGCGCCCGACCCGGGTATCCAGGTGGCCGACGTGGTCGATCACTGCCCCGTGGAACTTCTCAACCGAGCCGCGGCTTTTGCGCCACTGGAAGTACTGCACCGAATCCGCTCCGTGGGCCACCGCCTGCAGGGAGGAGAGAATATGCATCCCCGGCTTCTTCAGCTTGCTGGTCGGCTGCCAGTTGGTGGTGCTCGGCGTGGACTCCATCAGCACAAAGGGTTGCCCCCCCTTCAGGCTGCGCATCATGTCGTGATACATGGCGGTGTAGCAGGCGAGCGTGGTTTCGTCTTTCTCACGGTGCCACATGGGGTAGCTGTCCCAGGAGATAAAGTCGATCTCCTTAGCCAGCTGCCAGTAGTCGTAGTCGTAGAAGTACTCCATAAAGTTGGTGGTCACCGGCAGGTCGGCATTCGCCGCCTTCAGCGGCGCCACTTCATGGCGGCAGAAGTCGCTCACCTGGGCGGTGTTAAACCGGCGCCAGTCGAGGTTCAGGCCGTGAATGGAGACTTCGCCCTGCGGCGCCGGAGACTCAATTTGCGACCAGTCGGTATAGGTGTGGCTCCAGAAGGTGCTCCACCAGGCGTGGTTCAGCCTGTCCAGGGTCTGATAGCGGGCCTTCAGCCAGTCGCGGAACTTCTCCTGGCAGAGATCGCAGTGGCACTCGCCGCCGTACTCGTTGGAGATATGCCAGCCCAGCACCGCCGGATGGTGCGAGTAGCGCTCCGCCAGCAGGCGGTTAATTTTCAGCGTCTTTTCCCGGTAGACCGGCGAGGTCATGCAGTGGTTGTGGCGACCACCGTGCAGGGCCGGCACGCGGTTACGCCCCACGCGCAGCACTTCCGGGTATTTTTGCGACATCCACGCCGGGCGTGCGCCGCTCGGCGTGGCGAGAAATATATGAATGCCCGCCGCAAAGAGTTTCTCGATAATATTATCCAGCCAGGCAAAATCATATTCCCCTTCACGCGGCTCCAGCTTCGCCCAGCTAAATATGCCCACCGACATCACATTGCAATTTGCCTGCTGCATCATGGCAATATCTTTTTCGATAATATCGGGATAATTTTCCCACTGTTCCGGGTTATAGTCGGCGCCATGTAATAACGATGCGACCTTAGGAAATAAAGGCGAAAATTTATTCATTTTTACAGCTTCCTGAAATCAGAGGGTATTATTTAAAAACCGTTATTGAGGGGAGTACTTTTCCCTGACAATCAAACAGAGCCTGATTCTCACGGGCATTTCCTTCTTTCCACTCGTCAAAGATATATTTCATGCCGCTTTTGCTGGCCCAGCTGGTGCCCGGTACCGCAATCCAGGTGGGCTCCCAGTAAAAGATCCCTTTGCCCCGGTTATCGGGCACATCAATAACAGACTGCATCAGGTCGTGGATATAGTCGTACTGCCCCTGCACCGTGCCGGGATAGCCGCCGTCTTTCTCCTCTTTGGCCTGGAAGCTGTTTTCCGCCTTGTCGCAGTTCTCAAGGGTATAACCGTAGGCCGCCTCGACCACGATAACGTCTTTGTTGTAGCGCTTGCTGATGTCGTCCATGTTGGCCTTCAGCGCGCTAATGGGGCCATTCCAGTAGGTGTACATCGACAGGCCGATGATATCGAAGGGCACGTTGCGTTTGGTTATTTCGTCAAACCACCAGCGGAAGGTGTCGTTTTTGGTCCCCTCCGCCAGGTGCAGCATAATCTTGACCTGCTCGCCGCCGGTGAGGTTCTCCTTCAGGCCGTCGATGGCGGCATTCAGCAGCCCGGCCAGCCGGTCAAACTCGCCGCCGTTCTGCCCCCAGCTTTTACCCTCCGGCCAGAGTATGCCGCCGTTAATTTCGTTGCCGATCTGCACCATATCCGGCAGCACGCCCTCCTGCTTAAAGCGGGCGATGGTATCGCGGGTGTAGTCGTGGATAGTTACTTTCAGCTGCGGGTAATCCAGCTTCTCCCAGGCTTTGGGCTTGTACTGCTTGCCGGGATCGGTCCAGAAGTCGCTGTAGTGGAAATCGAGCAGCAGTTTTAGCCCCTGGGCTTTCACCCGCTTCGCCAGCGCAAGGGTATTCTCCAGATTGTTACTCCCGCCGCCGTAGGTGTTGCCCCCGGCATCCTGCGGATCCACCCACAGGCGCAGACGCACGTAGTTCACGCCGTTGGCCTTCAGGATGGCAATCGCATCCTGCTGCTGGCCGTTCTGGTTATAGAATTTCGCGCCGTGCTGCTCGGCCTCCAGCAGCGTGGAGATATCCGCCCCCTTGATAAAATCGGCCGGCATGGCGGTAAAGGGACGAGTTTTGAGCGTGTCGGCGCTGGCGGAAAATCCGCAGGCGAGGCAGAGCGCCAGCAGCGCGGGCCGTAGTTTTTTCATGGGAGTTATCCTTTGGTGCTGCCGGAGGTCAGGCCAGAGACGAAGTATTTTTGTAACGCCAGATAGAGGATCGCCACCGGCACGGCAATCAGCACTGCCCCCGCCGCATAGGTGGTGTAACTGGCACCCATTTTTTGCGCCACCAGGTTATAAAGCCCGATAGGCAGCGTGTATTTGTCCGGGGTGCGCAAAATGGTGCTGGAGAGGATGAAATCCCCCAGCGGCCCGGTGAAGGAGAAGAGCGCCACTACCGCCACTATCGGCTTAGAAAGCGGCATGATGATCTCAATAAAGATGCGGAAATTGCTGGCACCGTCCATGCGGGCGGACTCATCCAGATCCTTTGGAATGGCGTCTAAATAGCCCTTCATCAGATAAGTGTTCATCGGGATCATCCCGCCGACGTAAATCAGCACCAGCGCCAGATGACTGTTGATCAGCCCCAGCAATTGCGACAGCACGAAGATGGCAATCAGCGCGGAGAACTGCGGGATCATCTGCAACAGCAGGAACAGCATCAGGCCGTTCTGGCGCCCCTTAAAGCGAAAGCGCGAAAAGGCGTAGGCGGTAAAGCTCACGCTGATGAGCGTCAGCACCATGGTCATAAAGCTGATCTTCATCGAGTTCCAGTACCAGGTCATATAGTTCACCTGGCCGTTGAACAGGTCGGCATAGTGCTGGAACGACAGGTTTTCCGGAATGATCGACGAACTGAGCAGGCTGTTGCCGGCATTCAGCGACGCCCCCACCGTCCAGACCAGCGGGTAGATAATGATGGTGGAGACCAGCAGGATCACCAGCCAGGAGAGCGAAAGGCGGATCCACTTTTCACGTTTGATACTTTGTGACTGAGCCATTGTTCTCTCCTACGCCATGTCGTCGTTTTTAAAGGATTTGGTGGCGCGGAACTGCCACAGCGCCAGGCCGACGACAAAGATCGACAGCAGGATGGTGATGGTCGCCGCAATCGCATACTGCGACGACGACATGGTGAGCTTATAGATCCACGACACCAGGATATCGGTTCCCCCGGCATTAGATCCCACCACCGCCGGCCCGCCGTTATTGAACAGGTAGATAATGTTGAAGTTATTGAAGTTAAAGGTGTATTGCGTTATCAGGATCGGGGCAATGGCGTACAGCACCAGCGGCAGGGTGATGGTGCGCAGCTTAGTCAGGCTGCTGGCACCGTCCATGGTCGCCGCCTCATAGAGATCGTCCGGAATCGCCTGCAGCACGCCGGTGGTCATGGCAAACACGAACGGGAAGCCGAGCCAGGTCTGCATCATGATCAGCGCGGTTTTCGTCCAGAACGGATCGGTCATCCAGGCTTTTGGCGCAATGCCAAAAAAGGCCAGAATCGCGTTATTAATTACCCCGAAGGAGTCGTTAAACATCCCGGCGAACACCAGGATGGTGACAAAGCCCGGCACCGCCCACGGCAGTATAAATATGGTGCGGATCAGCGGCTTAAAGCGCAGATCTTTCTGGTTAACCAGAATCGCCAGCAGTACGCCGACGGAGCACTGCAGCGTGGTGGCAAGCAGCGTCCAGACCACCGTCCACTGGAGCACGTCAAGGAAGGTGGAGCGCCAGATAGAGAGGGTGAAAATGTTGATAAAGTTCTTAAACCCAACCCAGTCCACCAGCTTCGCCGGCGGCGTGTGGTAGAGGTTGTAGTTGGTAAAGGCGATGGCAAAGCCAAACAGAATCGGGAAGACCACCACAAACACCAGCAGAATAAAGCCAGGGGTGATCATCAGGTAGGGAAAGCCCTCGCTCAGCAGCATCTGGTACTGCTTGCGTACACCGCTAAGCTGCTGCCCTTCATCGCGTTTGCGCCCGATTACCCAGGCATCGCGCAGAGAGATCGCGTAGACCGTCACGCCAAAGGCGACGATCAGCACGCTGATGATCCCTTCCGCCAGCAGGAAGATGGAGTTGTCGCGTGGCACCTCCTCGCCCAGGGTTACCAGCCCCCATAGCCCTTCACGCAGAAAGTCGGCAAAAACGCCCACAAAGCTGGCAAGCAGCACGAGGAAGATAACGCCCTTTAACCACTGGCGATGATAAAACTGGCCAAAACCCGGTATAAGCGCCAGCAGCAGGCCGCGCCAGGCATGGCGCCCCGCCGGCCGCGCGCCGGCATAATTTTCTGGGATGATACTCACGGACAACTCCTTTCAAAAAACGGGAGCGGGCGCTCCCGTTCTGTTACCTCAGACGATTACTGATTGCTGGCCTGCATAGCTTCGATCTGCATCTGCACCTGCTTTTCTGCGCCGTCCAGCGCCGCCTTCGGATCCTGTTTACCGGTAAGGCTCAGTTCGAGCGCAGCGTTGGCCGGCCCCCAGACCTCGCCCATCTCCGGGATGCCCGGCATGGCAGAAGCACGCGCCGCCTGCACCGCTACGGCGCTGGCTTTCTCGTCGTTCTTGATAACCGGATCGTCAATCATCGCCGTCAGCGGCGGGATTTCGCGGGTAGCGACATAGCGGGTTTTCACATACTGCGGTTGGTTGATGAACTCGATAAATTTCTGTGCCAGGGCTTTATCTTTGCTCCAGGTCGACACCACGTAGCCCTTTACGCCGAGGAAGGAGCTCATGGGTTTGCCGTCCGGCAGGGTCGGCAGCGGCGCCACGCCATAGTTAATGCCCGCCGCTTCGTAGGGCTGGAAGGCCCACGGGCCGTTGATCACCGCTGCGGCTTTCTTCTCGGTAAACAGGGAGTCGATGGCGTTGAGGCCGTTATCGCCAACGATCCCCGCCGGGAAGACCTTATCGGCGTAGAATTTTTTCAGGAAGGTGACCGCCTCTACCGCGCCCGGCTTGTTCAGCCCCACGTCCTGAGGGTTGTAGCCGCCCTTGTCATTTTTACCGAAGATGTAGCCGCCCATCGGTTCGATGGCGCCCCAGCTGTAGTAAATCTGGTCGAACTTCGCCAGCAGGCCGTACTGGTCTTTCGCGCGCTGCTGTTTAGAAAAGTCGTACCACTCCTGCAGGCTGTTGAGCGGCTTGTCGATCAGATCCTTGTTGTAGATGAGGACCAGGGTCTCAACCGCTTTAGGTACGCCGTAGAGGGCGTTGTCCATTTTGAAGGCGTTAATGGAGGCAGGCGTGTATTGGTCGGTCGCGCCAGCCGCCATATTCAGGGGGGTCAGCAGGCCTTGCACCACGGCGCCGCCCAGCTGATCATTAGGGATAACCAGCACATCGGGGCCGATCCCCGCCGGACCATCCAGACGCAGTTTTTCCAGCTGCTGGGCGTAGGGCATCTCCTGCACGTTGACCTTAACGTCAAACTGCTTTTCGAAGTCGCTTACCGCGTCCTTAATACCGGATGATTTCTTGATGTCTTCCCAGACGTTGAGCTGTTGCGCGGCCTGCACCTGAACGGTGGCCAGCGCAGAGAGGATCAGAGCAGCGAGAATGTTCTTTTTCATTATCAACCTCATGTGAAGGTATAACAATTTTATGGTTGTTATTGAGTTAAGCCGGACACCTCCACCACCCTACACCTTGTGAAAACTGGCTTGCGGAAGAGAACGACTAACTCCTTTGGTTTGTTATACGCTACCCTTGGCATCATGATAACTCTACAAAAAACTGTAAGTTGTGTGATCCTCGTAACATTAATGAAATATCTGTATAGGGTGTGTAAAACGGGGAAGTTATAGTCAGGAGAGACAAATTGCGCCGCCGGACATTATCCATCTGTGTTGTTATACGTAATACACAAAAGGTAAAAAACGACGGCTTACCGGGGAATGTTGATGTCGAATATACAATTGAAGAATGTCACCAAGCGCTTTGGCGACACGGTCACGCTACAGGATGTGAATCTGGAAATTAACGACGGCGAGTTTGCCGTCTTCGTGGGTCCTTCCGGCTGCGGAAAATCGACCCTGCTGCGCATGATTGCTGGCCTGGAAGCAGTAAGCGACGGCGAGGTGCTGATCGGCAACGAGGTGATGAACGACGTGGCGCCTTCCCACCGCGGCGTGGCAATGGTGTTCCAGTCCTATGCCCTCTATCCCCATATGACGGTGGCCGAGAACATGGGCTACGGGCTGAAGGTGAACAAAGTGCCGAAGGATCAGATCCGCCATCAGGTGGAGATGGTGGCAAAAACCCTCCAGCTTTCGCACCTGCTGGACCGCAAACCGAAGCAGCTCTCCGGCGGCCAGCGCCAGCGCGTGGCTATTGGCCGCGCCATCGTGCGCAACCCGCGGGTATTTATGTTTGACGAACCGCTCTCTAACCTGGACGCGGAACTGCGCGTGGAGATGCGCCTGCACCTGGCGCGCCTGCACCAGGAGCTGAAAACCACCATGGTCTATGTCACCCACGATCAGATAGAGGCCATGACCCTGGCGGATAAGATCGTGGTGATGAACTACGGTAAGGTCGAGCAGATGGGCGCGCCGATGGAGCTGTACTATAAGCCGGTGAACAAATTCGTTGCCGGATTTATCGGCTCGCCAAAAATGAACTTCCTGCCCGCCACTGTTACCGCCTGGCAGCCGGAGGCGATAACCGTCAGCCTGTCGCAGCAGCACAGCTTAACCCTGGCCGTACAGACCACGCCCCTGACGCCGGGCAGCGCCGTCACGCTGGGCATACGCCCGGAGCATCTGACCACCGACATCAGCCGGGGCACGCGGATAGCCTTTAACTGCGAAGTGGTAGAGCGCCTCGGCAATAACACCTACCTCTTCGGCCAGTGCTACGGCCACGATAACGTGAAGATTTTACTGCCGGGAGACGTAAAGTTTGCGCCGTGGCAGAAAATCGACCTCGCCTTTGAGGATCGTCACTGCATGATCTTTGACGAGCACGGCGTGCGCGTCAGTGCCGATAGTGAAGACAGCGCCCGGGAAGTTGCCTGATCTTAACCGGCAACGCCTTGTTAAGATTCAGGAAGCCAGCGCGTATCGTCCGCGCCCGCATCATAGCGGATACCGGAAGGCAGGCTGATAAGCTCAATCAGCACGCCGAAGGGGGTCATGCCAAACCAGGTCTGGTTGCCGCTGCCCTCTTCCTGGCGGAAGCAGTCCGACGGCCCTTCGAACATCTTTGCGCCTTCGGCTTGCATCTTCTCGCCCGCGGCATGGATATCGTCAACATAGACGGAAAAGTGGGTCAGCCCCGGCTGGCCTGGCGTGGCGGCGACGTCGTGCACGGCGGGCTCGGTCTGGAAGAGTTCAACGTTCGCGCCGTTGGCCAGACGCAGCATCGACAGGGCGGTTAATTTCATCTGCGCCGGGAAGCCGTTCAGGTAGCGCATCTCCTTGCCGTCAATAGACTGGCTTTTATCCTCCGGTGGCACCAGCCGGTAGAGCACCGAGGCGCCAAGGGCGTTGATAAAAAATTGCTCTGCCTGAGCCAGATCGCAAACCGTAATGCCAATATGTTCAATTCCGCGGATCATTTTTTCTCCCGTATTGTCTGCCCCTGAAATAAGTTCAGCATTAAGCCTGGCAGAAAGGTGATGATTGTCACACTTATCTGTCTATCTGCGACCTTTACCGCGCTTTACACCCCCGCCTCGCCCGATGCTCTACAGTGTGTAATTGCTGTACTTAACCCTTTTGCCTTTTTTATTTTGGGAGAGCTTGCATGACCTTAAAACCCCTGGCCTGCCTGGCGCTGCTGGCGGCCTTCTCCGCCCCGGCGCTGGCGGCAGATACCCCCTCTTACGGCGAAAAGCTGGAAGGCTTTGACTACGCCTGGCCGGTTCAGCACTTCAGCTTTACCTCCCAGCAGCAGAAGCTGGATATGGCCTACCTGGACGTGAAGCCCGAAAAGGCCAACGGGCGCACGGTGGTACTGATGCACGGGAAGAACTTCTGCGCCGGTACCTGGGATGCCACCATCAAAGCGCTGAGCGCCAGCGGCTACCGGGTGATCGCCCCGGATCAGATTGGTTTTTGTAAATCCACCAAACCGGAGCGGTATCAGTACAGCTTCCAGCAGCTGGCGGGTAACACCCACGCCCTGCTCACGCAGCTGGGTGTGGATAAAGTCACGGTGATTGGCCACTCCACCGGCGGCATGCTCGCCACCCGCTACGCGCTGATGTGGCCGCAGCAGGTGGAGCAGCTGGTGATGGTCAACCCCATCGGGCTTGAGGACTGGAAAGCGCGCGGCGTGCCGCACATCACCGTGGATCAGTGGTACCAGCGGGAGCTAAAAACCAGCGCCGAAGGCATTCGTCAGTATGAGAAGAATACCTACTACGCTGGGGAGTGGAAGCCGGAGTACGAGCCCTGGGTGACCATGCTGGCCGGGCTGAATAACGGCCCCGGCAAGGAGCGCGTGGCGTGGAACTCCGCCCTGCTCTACGACATGATCTACACCCAGCCGGTTATCTACGAGTTTGGCGAGCTGAAGATGCCGGTGCTGCTGCTGATCGGCACCAAAGATAATACAGCCATCGGTAAAGATCTGGCCCCGCCGGAGATCCGCAAGCAGTTAGGCAACTACGCGGTGTTGGGCAAAGAGACGGCGAAGCGCATCCCGCATGCCACCCTGATGGAGTTTGACGACATGGGCCACGCCCCGCAGATGCAGGATCCGCAGCGCTTTCATCAGGCACTGCTGGAGGGGCTGAAAAAGGCTGAACCGCAATAACCTTTAACGGGTGCAGGGCTCCCTGCACCCGGACTGTTACAGACCCAGCTCGCTCAGCCCCGGATGATCGTCCGGGCGCCTGCCCTGCGGCCAGTGAAACAGGCGCTCCGACTCCTTGATGGGCATATCGTTAATGCAGGCAAAGCGGCGCTGCATCAGGCCGTCGGGGGCAAACTCCCAGTTCTCATTCCCGTACGAGCGGAACCAGTTTCCGGCGTCGTCGCGCCATTCGTAGGCGTAGCGCACCGCGATGCGGTTATCACTATAGGCCCAAAGCTCCTTAATGAGCCGATAATCGAGCTCCTTTTTCCATTTCCGCTCCAGAAAAGCCTGCGCCTCCTCACGGTTAACGGCAAACTCCGTCCGGTTGCGCCAGCGGGTATCCTCCGAATACGCCAGGGCGACTTTTGCCGCATCGCGGCTGTTCCAGCCATCCTCGGCCAGACGGACTTTTTCAATGGCGGACTGCTCATTAAACGGGGGTAACGGTGGGCGCATAGTACTCTCCTGAAGTTATGTAGACAGATCTGTATACCTGAATTAAACTATGCCCCATACCTAAGGTTGTCAATGCGGCAGCGGAGAAAAAATAATGTTAGCGACGCACGAAAAAACGGCCCTTTCGGCAAAAGAGAAGATACTGCACGCGGCGCACGATCTGTTTTATGCGGACGGTATTAAGGCAACGGGGATAGATAAGATTATTGCTACCTCTGGGGTGACTAAAGTGACCTTCTATCGTCATTTCCCGAGCAAGAACCAGTTGATTCTCAGCTATCTGGATCACCGGCACGCCCTGTGGATGGCATGGTTTACCGGGGCGTTATCGGCCCGGCTCGCCGCCGGCGACAGCCGCGAGCAGGCCCTGGCCGCAACGCTTTGCGACTGGTTTAGCGATGCGGATTTTCGCGGCTGCGCCTTTATCAATGCCACGGCGGAAGCCGGTGAACTGCTTGAGGACATTAAAGCTATCACCCGCAGCCATAAAGCCGAGATGATGGCGGCCGTTGGCCACCAGTTGGACATTGACGATGCGGATACGCTTGAGATGGCTGGAATGCTTATCGACGGTGCTATTGTTCATGCCCAGATGGGGCGCGATCCCCGTCAGATCACCCGGCTGCTGCAAACCAGCCTGACGCCGCTTCTGGCACAGTAACCCCCGCTCCGCCAGCTCTCCTCTCCCCCGCTGAGGCAGATTAGGAATAATCCCGTCCGCCTCAGCAACTATGCTTAATGCTCAAAACAAAAGAAGCACACGTAAACCCCTTTCTTATTTATTGATACCGGAGGCCTGGTATGAGCAACCACGGCAATACCCCTGAAGACGATCGTGACAACCATTCCGACTTCAGCCTTTCCCGTCGCAGCCTGCTGAAGGTAAGCGCGGGCACGGCAGCCACGGCGGCGGTCGCCCCGCAAATGGCCTTTGGCAACGAGGCGCAGCCCACCACTCCCGCACCCGAAATGATGCCCCTGACCTTAAAGGTCAACGGTGAAAGCCGCCAGCTGAAGGTGGACACCCGCACCACCCTGCTGGACGCTCTGCGCGAAGAGCTGCACCTCACCGGCACCAAAAAAGGGTGCGACCACGGCCAGTGCGGCGCCTGTACGGTGATTGTCGATGGCCGCAGGCTGAACGCCTGCCTGACGCTGGCGGTTATGCATCAGGATGCGGAGATCACCACCATTGAAGGTCTTGGCACGCCGGATGAGCTGCACCCCATGCAGGCGGCCTTTGTTAAACACGACGGCTACCAGTGCGGCTACTGCACCCCGGGGCAGATCTGCTCCTCGGTGGCGATGCTAAAAGAGATTGAGGCGGGCATTCCCAGCCACGTCACCCTCGATCTGGTCTCCGACCCCGAAATGAGCGCGGATGAGATACGCGAACGCATGAGCGGCAATATCTGCCGCTGCGGCGCCTACGCCAACATACTGGATGCCATTGAAGAGGCGGCCGGGGAGCTGAAATCATGAGAGCCTTTACCTACGAACGCGTGACTACCCCCGCCGAAGCCGCGGCCAGCGCCCGACGCCGGGACGGGGCAAAATTTATTGCCGGGGGCACCAACCTGCTTGATCTGATGAAGCTTGAGATCGAAACCCCGACGCACCTGATCGACGTTAACGCCCTCGGGCTGGACCGCATTGAGCCGACTGACGAAGGCGGCCTGCGCATCGGCGCGCTGGTACGCAATACCGATCTGGCCGCCGACGCCCGGGTGCGTAAAGATTACGCCGTTCTGTCGCGGGCGCTACTGGCGGGCGCCTCGGGTCAGCTGCGTAATATGGCTACCACGGCAGGCAACCTGTTACAGCGCACCCGCTGCCCCTACTTTTATGACACCAATCAGCCCTGCAACAAGCGGCTGCCCGGCAGCGGCTGCGCCGCGCTGGAGGGTTTCAGCCGCCAGCACGCGGTGGTGGGCACGAGCGAGGCCTGTATCGCCACCCATCCCAGCGATATGGCCGTCGCCATGCGCCTGCTGGATGCGGTCATCGAGACCGTGAATCCGGACGGCGCGGAGCGAAAAATTCCCGTCGCCGAATTTTATCGCGCACCGGGCAAGGCCCCGCATCTGGAGACCGTGCTGGCGCCGGGCGAGCTGATTACCGCCGTGACCCTGCCCGCACCGCTGGGTGGCACCCATATCTATCGCAAAGTGCGCGACCGCGCCTCCTATGCCTTCGCGCTGGTATCGGTTGCGGCCGTGGTGCAGCCCGACGGTAGCGGACGGGTAGCCTTCGGCGGGGTGGCCCATAAACCCTGGCGGCTGGAAGAGGCCGATGCCCTGCTGCCCCAGGGGGCGCAGGCGGTATACGACAAGCTGTTCTCCAGCGCGAAACCTACGTCGGAGAACGCCTTTAAGCTCACCCTGGCGAAGCGAACGCTCGCCTCCGTGCTGACCGAAGCGAGGGCTTAAGCGATGAAATTTGAAAAACCGGCAGACGCTAACCCAATCGACCAGATGAAAGTGGTCGGCCAGCCCCGGGATCGTATCGACGGCCCGCTGAAAACCACCGGCACGGCCCACTACGCCTACGAATGGCACGACAAAGCCCCTGATGCGGCCTACGGCTACATCGTCGGATCCGCCATTGCCAAAGGCGAGATCGCCTCGCTGGAGACCGATGCCGCCGAAGCCGCCCCCGGCGTGCTGGCGGTGGTCACCGCTGAGAATGCGGGCCCGCTGGGTAAAGGGGAGAGAAACGCCGCTACCCTGCTTGGTGGCCCCAAAATCGAACACTATCACCAGGCGATAGCCCTGGTGGTAGCCGAAACCTTCGAGCAGGCCCGCGCGGCGGCCTCCCTGGTGAAGGTGACTTATCGCCGGGAGCGCGGCGCTTACGATCTGGCCGACGAGAAGCCAAAAGTCAACGAGGCGCCGGAAGATACGCCGGATAAAAACGTTGGCAACTTCGATACCGCCTTTGCCGCTGCGGCGGTGAAGCTGGATGCCACCTACACCACGCCGGACCAGAGCCATATGGCAATGGAACCGCACGCCTCGATGGCGGTGTGGGAAGGAGATAAGGTCACAGTCTGGACCTCCAACCAGATGATCCACTGGGGACATACGGATCTGGCCGAAACCCTGAAAATGCCGCCGGAAAAGGTGCGCGTGGTGTCGCCCTATATCGGCGGCGGCTTTGGCGGCAAGCTATTCCTGCGCAGCGACGCCCTGCTGGCGGCGCTGGGAGCCCGGGCCGCGAAGCGCCCGGTGAAGGTGATGGTGCCCCGCCCGACCATTCCTAACAACACCACCCATCGTCCGGCGACCCTGCAACATATTCGTATTGGCACCGATACAGACGGCAAGATTACCGCCATCGCCCACGACAGCTGGTCCGGCAACCTGCCCGGCGGCACGCCGGAGACGGCGGTCAACCAGACCGAGCTGCTCTACGCCGGTGCCAACCGCCATACTGGTCTGCGCCTGGCGCGGCTGGATCTGCCGGAGGGGAATGCCATGCGCGCCCCCGGCGAGACACCCGGCCTGATGGCGCTGGAGATTGCCATCGATGAGATAGCGGAAAAAGCCGGGGTGGATCCGGTGGCGTTTCGCATTCTGAACGACACCCAGGTCGATCCGGCCGATCCAAAACGTCCCTTCTCCCGCCGTCAGCTGATTGAGTGCCTGCAAACCGGGGCAGAACGCTTTGGCTGGCAGCAGCGCAACGCCACGCCGGGCCAGGTGCGCGACGGCCGCTGGCTGGTGGGCATGGGGATGGCGGCTGGCTTTCGTAATAACCTGGTCGACACCTCCGGCGCGCGCGTCCATCTCAACAAAGACGGCAGCGTGACGGTAGAGACCGACATGACCGATATTGGCACCGGCAGCTATACCATCATCGCCCAGACGGCGGCCGAGATGATGGGTCTGCCGCTGGAGAAGGTCGAGGTACGCCTCGGGGACTCGCAGTTCCCGGTCTCAGCCGGTTCCGGCGGACAGTGGGGGGCGAATACCTCCACCGCCGGGGTCTATGCCGCCTGCGTGAAGCTGCGGGAGGCGGTAGCCGCGAAGCTGGGCTTCGACGCCAGCACCGCCACCTTCGCGGATGAAAAAATCACAGCGCAGGATCGCAGCGTGCCGCTGGCCGATGCGGCGGCAGATGGCGTTATTACCGCCGAAGACAAAATCGAATTTGGCGATCTCAGTAAAAAATATCAGCAGTCGACCTTTGCCGGACACTTTGTCGAGGTGGGGGTGGATATCGCCACCGGCGAAGTACGGGTACGCCGCATGCTGGCGGTGTGCGCCGCGGGCCGTATCCTGAACCCCAAAACCGCCCGCAGCCAGGTCATTGGCGCCATGACCATGGGGATCGGCGCGGCGCTGATGGAGGAGCTGGCGGTGGATACGCGGCTGGGCTATTTCGTGAATCACGATATGGCCGCCTACGAGGTGCCGGTACACGCCGATATTCCGCGCCAGGAGGTGATTTTCCTCGATGACACCGACCCTGTCTCCTCCCCGATGAAGGCCAAAGGGGTGGGCGAGCTGGGGCTGTGCGGGGTGAGTGCGGCGATCGCCAACGCCATCTATAACGCCACCGGCGTGCGGGTGCGCGACTACCCTATCACCCTCGATAAGCTGCTTGATGCGCTGCCGGACGCGGTATAAGGAGCGATGATGGGGCTTAATAGATCCGCTGGTCTGGCCGAGGCGGCGCATAAAACGCCGTCGCAAGCCTTTATGACCGATGACAGCGTGGCGGTGCTGCGCTTTGCCGTTGAGGCGCTGACCTCCGGCATGGAGGCTGCGCTGGTCACCCTGGTGGCTATCGAGGGCGGCGCGGCGCGCCCGCTGGGGGCGCAGATGGCGGTGCGGGAAGATGGCCTCTACTGCGGCTTTGTCTCCGGGGGCTGCGTGGAGTCTGCCGTCGCCTTCGAGGCGATGGCGGTAATTGCCTCCGGCCAGGATCGTAAGGTGCGCTACGGCAAAGGCTCGCCGTGGTTTGATATTGTGCTGCCCTGCGGGGGCGGCATCGATCTCTGCATTCACAAGCTGCGCTCCGTGCGTCCGCTGCTGGCGGTGCTTAATAGCCTGGCGCAGCGCCGGCCCGCGGGGCTACGCTACTGCCCGCGTACGCAGATGCTGCACGCTCTCGAAGGTGCGCCCTGCACCGGCTGGGATAACGAGGGGTTTGCAACGGGCTATCGTCCCCGAGTGCAGATTGTCCTGCACGGCCGCTCCGTCGAGGCCCAGGCGACCGCAACGCTTGCCCGGGCGGCAGGCTTTGATGTCCACCCTTTCGATGGCCCTGTAGGCAGCACCGTTGCCACCATCGATGCGGACACCGCGGTTATTCTGCTCTGGCACGATCTGCACCGGGAGCTGCCGGTACTGCAGGCCACCCTGGCGGGTAATCCCTTTTATATTGGCGCCCTCGGCAGCCAGCGCACCCATGCCCGACGGGTAGAAAAACTCCTCGAACTTGGATGGCAGCAGGCGGATATCGACAGGATCAAAGCCCCTATCGGTATCTTTCCTAAAGCCCGGGATGCGCAGTCGCTGGCCCTTTCGGTGCTGGCAGACGTAGCCGCCGCGCGGCTTCGGGCCGAAGAGGCATGACCCCCTCCCCAGTGGTGATCCTGTTGGCCGCCGGACAGGGCGAGCGTTTTCGCGCCTCCGGGGGGATCACCCATAAGCTGGACGCACCGCTTAACGGCCAGCCGGTGCTGATGCACACGCTGGCGGCGGTAAAAGCCTCGGGGCTGCCGTGGCAGCTGGTCAGGCCCGACGGTGGTACGGACGGCATGGGGGAGTCTATCGCGCTGGGGGTGCGGGCCGCAGCAGAGGCACCGGGGTGGTTAATCCTCCCCGGCGATTTGCCGCTTGTTCAGCCTGACTCGCTGCGGCGCGTGGCGCAGGCTCTGACTGAAAGCAGCGTGGTGGTGCCGGTATACCGCCAGCAGGCGGGGCATCCGGTGGGGTTTGGACGCGATTATCTTTCTCAGCTGCTGGCGCTACGGGGAGATACCGGCGCGCGAACCATTGTCCAGGGCGCTCGCGCTGAAGGTCGGGTGACGACCCTGCCGCTGGAGGATATGGGCATTGTGCAGGATATCGATCGGCTGGCCGATCTGAGTAAGGCGCAGCAATTGCTGAATGGCGCACTGTAATAAGCCGGGGATCTGCAAGCGGCTGCGTAAATAACATCGCGGCAACAGGTGCAAGGCCGGTTGCCGCGTTCGCAGATGTTGTCGATAAATTCGCCTGACAGCAGATAATTCTTATCTCAATGACCGTGGCTGCGGCAAAAACCTCTTCTGACGTGTTACTATAAGTCCGATGAAATTTCCCGCGTACGATATCCTTGCAGTGTTATATCTACCTTCGTGCGACCGGTCTTCAGGAAAAAATATGCATTCCATTATAAGAAATGCCTGAGTCAGGTATAAAAAGTAAGTTTTACATTATTAATAATACGGATCATGGTCAGGATGAAGGATAAAAATTTTTACTCAATACAAGCGTTAAGGGCACTCGCGGCTGTACTGGTAATGTGCTTTCATTTCAAAAGCTATATAAACCAAACATTTGAGGGCTGGGGAGACAGGCTTTTTCTGGCCGGTGATATAGGTGTGGATCTGTTTTTTATTATCAGCGGATTTATAATCTATTATATTACCCATGATGATAACGGGGGCCTACAGTCAGCAAAGGTTTTCTTTATTAAACGCTTCTGCCGCGTTTTCCCTCCTTACTTTGCCATCACGCTGATGGTAGCAGGAAGCAGCATAGAGTCCTGGATCCAGACGGCGCAGTCATTACTGTTTATCCCGCTGGATACCTCACAACCCGCCCCGTGGTTTGGTGTAGCTAAACTGTTTGTAGGCTGGACGTTAAACTATGAGTTTGTTTTTTATACACTATTTACCGTATGTATGCTTTTCAAAAGCAGTAAAAATATCATCTTGTTTCTTGCGGTGATTCTGGCCGTATCTATCCCGGCTTACCTCAATAACATGGCAATATCGCCCTCAAACAACTACGGCTATCCAGGCTACCTCTCTACCCTCACTAACAGCCTGATGCTGGAGTTCCTGGTGGGAGCTTTTACCGGCTGGCTGGTGATACATAAAAAACTCGCCTATAACAAAATAATTAGCCTGACATTAATTGCGCTTAGCTTTGGACTATTTGCCTTTATTGTTCTCTCCCATTCCAGTGCATTAGGCAGGCCTGGCTATATGCTCTCATCTTTTGCATTGGTATTTACACTGGCGAATCATGAAGCGTTGTACGCTTTACGGGTGCCGAAGTTTATCCTGACCACGGGGAAAATTTCGTTTTCGCTTTACCTGGTCCATTACCGGGCTAAATCATTACTGCGCAAAGGATTTAGCTTTAATAACTGGCAGTATGCGGGGCTAACGATGTTTATCCTTTCGATCATACTCTCCTTTATCCTGGCGTTTATCTCGTATTATTTACTTGAGAAGAAGCTGAGCGCGGTGTTTAAAAGATATTTACTGAAAAAAGTATAGTCATCAGAGTATGCCGGCTTGTGCTGGCATACTTTCTCTTGCTGTCCGGTTGGTATGAGGGACGTTCAGCGCTATTAACTCAGAGGCTATGCCTTATGAGAGGTTTTGCCATCAGGTGCAGCTTTTCCTTCCTAGCCGCTCCGTCGAAGCTCAGGCGACCGCAACGCTCGCCCGGGGGCATGTTCGCCTTTTCGATAATCCTTTAGGCAGCAGCATTGCAGGCCATCCTTGTGAACAATACCTTTTACATTAACCCCCTGGGTAGCCAGCATCCCCACGTGCGACGAATGCAAACTCTTCGAGCCTGGGTGGCAACAGGTGAAGCATCCGTTGGTTTTTGGCCGCGATTACCTTTCTCAATTACTGGCGCTACGCGGGGATACCAGGGTACGAACGATTGTCTGAGAAACCGTTCTGAAGACCGGATGACGATCCTGGCGCTGCAAGATATGGGTATTGTGCAGGATATTGATCGGCTGCGTAAAAAATGCCCGGGCAACCGGTGCATAGCCGATTGCTGCGGGCGATAAAATTTACGATTTCAATCCCATACGTTTAGCACTACGCACCTCTGCAAAAAGAATTAATCAAGATCCATGGTTGTAAAATGCTTTTTACCGAAGGGGCACAATTTTAATGCGCAGCGAACAGGAGCCAGACAATAGGCTGATTCATCGTTCTCACTCCATGGACACTTAATTTTTTCTTTCATTTCCAGCCAGAAAGATTGGCGGAACGTGGTGATATTGAACACTACAATTTTAGTAAATTCGCCATTTATCGTAATACCATTTTCAACGGGTTCTATTGTTGCACCTGCAGGGATAATAAGATCGCCATTATACCAGATGATAAGTTTAATCATTTTCATGCTTACAATGCTAGAAAATGCCATTCCGGTACGCGGGCAAGCGATAGTATCAATCACTGTCCACTTCATAACCACTCCAGAAATTATGGAAAATACTATGAAGAACTCTGTTAAAATCGATTTTTTTAAAGATAAATTAAGTTTACAGATTCATCAAGCCTACATAACCTTTTGAAAATGATCATGTTTATGATTTGAATGTCAAATAACCTTACATTTCATATGGCAGGGTGAAATATCTTTAATTTTAGAAATACATAAATTTACAAATGGAGGATGAGGGCATATCATATAAAGATATGAAATTTATTTTATCTATACGAAGATTATTCACTATCCCTATAGTAACCATCTCAGGAAGAGAGTAAGAATATGATTTAGATTCAACTCTCTTTTCTGTCCGGCTTTTTGTTACAGCACAAATATCCATAAAAATAGCTTTCTTCATAACAGCCACAACGCATCATAATTTAATAACCAGCAGCAACTATTTATATTCTTACTATTAAATAAACGCTTCCAAAACCCATGAAATTAGGCAAGTATAATTACCATAGGTAATAAATTAACTTATCTTAAGTTTCGCAATATTATTTTGGCTATCCCAGAGGAAGTAACTTAAGGAAATACCCGACTCCGGCATTAAGGACAGGCAGAACACGTAGATCGCTTTTGCTCCTTCTCTGGTATGGGTGGCGAATTATTTATAAAGAGGCCATGCTCAGCCAGCAACTAGCCGTACGTAGAGAATAGTGCGTACCCTTACAGGACGTTGTAACTAACTAATGCAAGAAACGCCATCTTAAAGACATCGTTGACGGAACCGTCGGCAGGATGCGGAAAATCTACAGGTATGTAGAAAAGCGTGAAACAAAAAAGGGGCTACCTTTCGGTAGCCCCTCTTAGAATTTGGCGGAAGCGTAGAGATTCGAACTCTAGAACCCTTTCGGGTCGCCGGTTTTCAAGACCGGTGCCTTCAACCGCTCGGCCACGCTTCCAATGAGGCGCACTATAAACACCTCGGTTCTTCGTGTAAAGCCTCATTGCGTTCGTTTGCCTGAAAAACAGCCAAATGGCAATTAATCGGTCGAAATAACAACGCACTGGCTATTTTGTCAGCACAAAACGCCGCTCCCGAGGCCTAGTGTTTTTTGATGTACATATCTTTCGTGAAGTAGTAGCCCAGCTTGTCCGGCGTAAATCCGCCCACCCAGGATTTCACCAGGTGCGTACGCACGTAGTGATAAACCGGGATGGCGGGGACATCCTGCCCCAGCAAATCTTCTGCCTGCTGATAGAACTTACCGCGTTCCTCGTTGGTTTTAGCTTTGGCCGCGTTGACCAGCGCTTGGTCGTAGGCCGGATTGCTGTACTGGCTGGTATTTTCACTGTCGCCAGTGCGGAAGTTATTCAGGAAGGTCGCCGCGTCGTCGTAATCGGCAATCCACGCATAGCGCACCGCATCAAAATTATGGGTGTGCATGGTGTCCAGCATGGTTTTCCACTCCTGGTTTTGCAGCTTCGCCTCTACGCCGAGGTTTTTCTTCCACATCGAACTGGCGGCGATGGCGATGCGCTGGTGCGACTCAGAGGTGTTGTACAGCAGGTTAAAGCTCAGCGGGTGGGACTCGTTGAAGCCGGCGTCGTTTAACAGCTTTTTCGCCTCGGCGATGCGCTTGTCGATCGGCCAGCTGGCATACTCCGGCGTTTTAAGCGTTACGCCGCCGATATCCGGCTGGCTGATCACCCAAGCCGGGCGCTGCCCCTGCCCCAGCACTTTATCGGCGATGATGTCTTTATCCAGGGCCAGGTTCAGCGCTTTACGCACCCGGGGGTCGTTAAACGGCGGACGAGTAGTGTTGAATTCATAGTAATAGGTTGCCAGCTGCGGGGAGACGTCCAGCTCTCTGCCCATGGTCTTTTTCAGCAGGGCAAACTGGTTAATAGGCACCGTATAGACGATGTCGATCTCACCGGCTTTATAGCGGTTCACGTCCGCGGCTTCAGAGGTAATGGGCAGCCAGGTGACTTTGTTGATGACCGTGTGGGCGTTATCCCAGTAGCGCGCGTTGCGTTCGGCAATGATGCGTTCGTTAACCACCCACTGCTTAAGCGTATAGGCGCCGCTACTGACGAAATGTTCAGGTTTGGTCCACTTATCGCCGTAACGGCTAATCAGCACTTTATCTACCGGCACCAGAGACGGGTGGGCCAGCATGGCAAGAAAAGCCGCGTTTGGCTGAGTAAGCGTGACTTCGAGCGTAGTATCGTCAATGGCTTTCACGCCGAGGGTATCGGTCGCTTTTTTGCCCTGGGCAATATCGGCCGCATTTATGATATGCATGTTGCCAGGGTAGCTGGCGTAGGGTGAGGCAGTTTTCGGGTCCACCAGCCGCTGCCAGCTCCAGACCACGTCCTGGGCGGTGATGGCGGTGCCGTCGCTCCAGGTAATGCCCGGGCGCAAATGGAAAGTCCAGACGGTATTGTCTTTGCTCTCCCATTTCTCCGCCAGCCGGGGCTGAATGGCCCCTTCAGGGGAGACGCTCACCAGCCCGTCGAACAAATCGCTGATAATATTGAATTCGACATCGCTTTCGACTTTATGGGGATCGAGCGATGCCGGTTCATTGCCATTATTCCTGACCAGTTCCTGCTTCTCTGCCAGCGCGGTTCCTGCCGGCACGCTGGCGGCAAAGGCCGTTGCGCTTGCGCACAAGATGCCTGCCGTCAGCATAGAGAGGGTAAAGATAGTGCGTGGTTGTGGTTTCATGTCCTTCGCCTTATTGTCTGTTTTTTGACGATGCGCCATTAACTCTTAAACCCGTGAATGCAATAAGGCAATATATTTCAGTAACCTATAAGAGCTTGATCTGAATATCTCCGTCAAATGGCGGTTCGTCCTGCACCAGACCGTTTTTGAGAAATTTCATGCTGGGTAAACCCGTCCGGATCTGAGTAAAGATGGGTAAAATGACTTTGTTAGCGGCGCTACGTTTTCTATTCTTGCGGCTAATTACATCTGTCATAAGAGAGTGACTCATGGATCGTATTATTAGTTCTTCACGCAGCCGTACATCGCTGCTCAGTACCCATAAGGTACTGCGCAATACCTATTTTATGCTTAGCCTGACGCTGGCGTTTTCAGCCATTACCGCCACCGCCAGCACCGTATTAATGCTGCCTTCTCCGGGGCTGATCCTGACTCTGGTCGGCATGTACGGCCTGATGTTCCTGACCTATAAAACCGCGGACAAACCTGTCGGTATCCTGTCTGCCTTCGCCTTTACCGGCTTCCTGGGCTATATCCTGGGGCCGATTCTGAACACCTATCTCTCGGCCGGCATGGGGGATGTGATTGGAATGGCGCTGGGCGGCACGGCTCTGGTCTTCTTCTGCTGCTCGGCCTATGTGCTGACCACCCGTAAAGATATGTCCTTCCTCGGCGGTATGCTGATGGCGGGTATCGTGATCGTACTGGTGGGTATGGTAGCGAATATCTTCCTGCAGCTGCCGGCTCTGCACCTGGCGATCAGCGCGGTGTTTATCCTGATCTCCTCTGGCGCAATCCTGTATGAGACCAGCAACATCATTCACGGCGGTGAGACCAACTACATCCGCGCCACCGTGAGCCTGTATGTGTCGCTGTACAACATCTTCGTGAGCCTGCTGAGTATCCTCGGCTTTGCCAGCCGCGATTAATCACTTCTTGCGCTACTCCAGAGCCCCGCTTATGCGGGGCTCTGTTTTTTGCTACACTGCTGCGGTTTTTGACTGACGCGTGAATGACTATGTTGATCTTTGAAGGCCAAGAGATAGAGACCGATAACGACGGTTATCTGAAAGAGAGCAGCCAGTGGAGCGAAGCCCTGGCAGAAGCCATCGCCGAAAAAGAGGCGATTACCCTGTCGCCGGAGCACTGGGAAGTGGTGCGCTTCGTGCGGGAGTTCTATCTGGAATTTAACACCTCGCCCGCCATCCGCATGCTGGTCAAGGCGATGGCGAAAAAGTTTGGTGAAGAGAAAGGCAACAGCCGCTACCTGTATCGCCTCTTCCCAAAAGGCCCGGCAAAACAGGCGACAAAAATCGCCGGTCTGCCAAAGCCTGTAAAGTGCATTTAATAGCGAATATCAAACCCGGTATAGTCCCGGCCGGGTTGATGCGGCTCCGTTAATACCTTTTCAACCCTGGCACTGCGCGGCCCGCCCGCCTTTAACCAGGCGATTAACTTCTCCACCTTCTCAGCGTCGCCGCAGGCCAGCACCTCTACGCTGCCGTCGTCCATATTGCGCGCGTAACCGGTCAGCCCAAGCTGGGTGGCCTCTCGCTGGGTGCTGTAGCGGAATCCGACGCCCTGAACGGTGCCGTGAACCCAGGCGATGGTGCAAACTTTTGACATCATCATTCTCCTTAACCGTCTGGCGCGTTGCATTTCCCCACTGAACTCGGGAAAATGGCGGCCATTTCTTTGAATCGACAGAATAGCAAATTATGAGTGTACGTTTAGTGTTAGCCAAAGGGCGCGAGAAGTCACTGCTGCGCCGCCATCCCTGGGTCTTTTCCGGCGCCGTTGCCCGCATGGAAGGCAAAGCCAGCCTCGGTGAGACCATTGATATCGTCGACCATCAGGGGAAATGGTTAGCCCGCGGCGCATACTCGCCTGCCTCGCAGATCCGCGCCCGCGTCTGGACCTTCGATCGGGATGAAAGCATCGACATCGCCTTCTTTACCCGCCGCTTACAACAGGCGCAGCAGTGGCGCGACTGGCTGGCACAGCGCGACGGCCTGGACAGCTACCGCCTGATTGCCGGCGAATCCGACGGCCTGCCGGGCGTCACCATCGACCGCTTTGGCAATTTCCTGGTGCTGCAACTCCTGAGCGCCGGGGCGGAATACCAGCGTGCAGCGCTGATTAGCGCTCTGCAAAGCCTCTATCCCGAGTGCGCTATTTACGATCGCAGCGACGTGGCGGTGCGCAAAAAAGAGGGGATGGAGCTGACTCAGGGCCCGGTAACCGGCGAACTGCCCCCTGCCCTGCTGCCTATTGAAGAGCACGGTATGAAGCTGCTGGTGGATATCCAGGGCGGCCATAAAACCGGCTATTATCTCGATCAGCGCGACAGCCGCCTGGCCACCCGTCAGTATGTGAAAGAGAAACGCGTGCTGAACTGCTTCTCCTATACCGGCGGGTTTGCGGTCTCGGCCCTGATGGGCGGCTGCGCCCAGGTAGTCAGCGTGGACACCTCCCAGGAGGCGCTGGACGTCGCGAAACAGAACGTTGAGCTCAACAAGCTGGATCTGAGCAAAGCGGAGTTCGTGCGCGACGACGTATTCAAGCTACTGCGCAAATACCGCGATAGCGGTGAGAAGTTCGATGTCATCGTGATGGACCCGCCGAAATTTGTGGAAAACAAAAATCAGCTGATGGGCGCCTGCCGTGGCTATAAAGATATAAACATGCTGGCTATTCAGCTACTTAACCCTGGCGGCGTGCTTCTGACCTTCTCCTGCTCCGGCCTGATGACCACCGAATTGTTCCAGAAAATCGTGGCAGATGCCGCTGTAGATGCGGGTCGTGATGTACAATTTATAGAGCAGTTCCGTCAGGCGGCCGATCATCCGGTGATCGCTACCTATCCGGAAGGACTTTATCTGAAAGGATTTGCCTGCCGCGTCATGTAACTTGAAAAGTGGAAGGTTGCCCATACCTAATTGTGTATGTAACGTTTCCCGGGAGGTGACTATGATTGCCAGCAAATTCGGTATCGGCCAGCAGGTCCGCCACTCTCTGTTAGGGTATCTGGGCGTGGTTGTTGATATCGACCCGGAATACTCCCTTGACGAGCCGTCAGCAGATGAGCTGGCGGTTAACGCAGAACTCCGCGCCGCGCCCTGGTACCACGTGGTTATGGAAGATGATGATGGCCAGCCGGTGCATACCTATCTGGCCGAAGCCCAGCTCAAAAGCGAAGTTCAGGACGAACATCCTGAACAACCTACCATGGACGAACTGGCGCAAACCATCCGTAAGCAACTGCAGGCACCGCGCCTGAGAAACTAACGAAAACCCGGTCCATCACGCTGACCGGGTTTTTTATTACTTAGTCAGCCCCAGGCGGGGAATTTCAATTGCCGGGCAGCGGTCCATTACCACGTTCAGCCCCGCATCCCGCGCCAGTACCGCCGCCTGTTCGTTGATCACGCCAAGCTGCAGCCACAGGGTTTTAGCCCCCACCGCGATGGCCTCCTGCGCCACGCCCCAGGCGGCTTCCGAGTTGCGAAACACATCCACCATATCGATTTTTTCCGGCACTTCCGCCAGCGAACCATAGCCCTGCTGCCCAAGGAGCGTTTTGCCTGCCACCTTAGGTGATACCGGGATCACGTGGTAACCCTGATCGAGCAGGTATTTCATTACCCGGTAGCTGGGGCGATCGGGCTTATCGCTTGCCCCCACCAGCGCGATGGTATGGGTGGACTGCAAAATGCCGACAATATCGTTCTCTTTCATCGTTTTCCTCCTGGCTTTTTGTGAGTGTAAGCCAAAGCTGAGTAGGCGACCATTTATCCCATACCTTCGCATGAGAGCAATTCTGCGAAAGATGTCTATATGTTAGTAAATATGATCGTCGAAAAAATTAGATACATTATTTAGCTAAACGCCATTTAACAGGAGAGTGTTATGAAAACCGGCATGACCACGGCGTTGTTGGTACTGATTATGCCGGTTTGCGTCTGGGCGACGACCCTGAGACTCTCCACTGATATCGACCTGCTGGTGCTGGATGGTAAAAAAGTCTCGAGTTCACTACTGCGTGGTGCAGAGAGCATTGAACTGGACAACGGCCCGCACCAGGTGGTCTTTCGGGTAGAGAAGACGATTCACGTTGCCAGCCATGAACAGCGGGTTTATATCTCTCCGCCGCTGGTCGCCAGCTTTAACACCCAGCGCGTCAGCCAGGTTAATTTTAGTCTTCCCCGGCTGGAAACCGAAAAAGAGTCGCAGATATTTGACGCCGCGCCACGCATTGCATTGCTTGACGGCGATGCGATGCCCATTCCGGTTAAGCTGGATATCCTGGCAATCAGCAACACGCCTAAAGGCGTCAATTATGAGTACGACACCGAGCGTTATAACAAAGCCGGATTAAGCGCATCGCTGCCCCAGTTTGCTACCCAGATGGCGGATGACAGCACCCTGCTTTCCGGCGTTTCAGAACTGGATATGCCGCCGCCGCAGTCACAAACGCTCACCGAGCAGCGTCTGAAATACTGGTTTGCCCAGGCCGATCCCCAGACCCGTAACCGCTTTATGCAGTGGGCGAAGGAGCAACCCTCCTCCTGAGCCGCAAAATTTACTCCTTTTTGTTGCAGCGTCAGATGCTTCCAGTAATCTGTAACCAGTTAAATTGACGGATACCGATATGGAACTTACAACACGCACACTCCCGGAACGTAAACATATTGCGCTGGTGGCACACGATCACTGCAAACAGATGCTGCTGAACTGGGTGCAGCGCCACAAAGCGCTGCTGCAAAACCATGCGCTTTCCGCAACCGGCACGACCGGCAACCTGATCCACCGCGAAACCGGGCTGCAGATCAACGCCATGCTGAGCGGCCCGATGGGCGGCGATCAGCAGGTGGGCGCTCTGATCTCTGAGGGGAAAATTGACGTGATGATCTTCTTCTGGGATCCGCTCAACGCGGTGCCGCACGATCCGGATGTGAAAGCGCTGCTGCGTCTGGCGACGGTGTGGAATATTCCGGTGGCGACCAACCTCTCAACCGCCGATTTTATTATCGAGTCGCCGCAGTTCAACCGCCCGATTGAGATCCAGATCCCCGACTACCCGCGTTATCTGGCAGAGCGTCTGAAGTAAACCGCTGCCGGGTGCGCGTCACCCGGCTGGCTATCAGGGCTTTTTCGCCACCGGCACATCAAGCTGGCGCAGTACTTCCACAAAAGGTGATGGCTGTTGCTTATTGAACAGCAGCCAGACGCGATGCCGGGCCCGGGTGATGGCCACGTACAGCAGGCGGCGCTCTTCCGCATCCGGAAAATCTTCCGGGGCGGGCAGCAGCGCCTGCTCCATCACCGACTCCCTGGCAGGTGCCGGGAAGGCGTCGCTCCCCTCCTGCAATCCCACCACGATAACGTAATCCGCCTGCTGCCCTTTACTGGCATGGATGGTCATAAAATCGATCTGCAGCTTCGGCCAGCGGGTGGCGGCTTTCGCCAGCGAGGCGGGCCGGAGATGGTGATAGCGCGCCAGAATCAGAATTCGTTCTTCCGCCTTGGCAAAACCGCTCAGCTTATCCAGCAATGCATCGAGCTGATCGTCCGGCAGTAGCGTCACCGCTTTTTTATCCCCGGCCCGAAGACCGTTCAGCGGTTTTGCCAGCTGATGAGGGTTCTGCTGAATAAAGCGGTTGGCGATCTCGCCAATGCGGTTATTAAAGCGATAAGTGGTATCCAGATCGCACCGGTCGCCTTCACCAAAGTAGTGGTGGAAGGCGGTAGTCAGCGACAGCTGGGCCCCACTGAAGCGGTAGATAGCCTGCCAGTCATCGCCCACGGCAAACAGAGTGGCGTGTTTATTTTGTGCCCGCAGAGCGGCCAGCAGCGCCGCGCGCTGGGGGGAGATGTCCTGGAACTCATCCACCAGAATGTGTTTCCAGGGGCTGACGAAACGCCCTTTCTCCAGAATATTGATCGCCTGGTGGATAAGTCCTGAGAAATCGACGGCGTTCTCCGCTTTCAGGGCTGTTTTCCAGGCCTTCAGCAGGGGCGCCATCAGCTTGACCCGTTTGGCAAAAATCGCGCGGATCTCCTCTGGGGCGCCGTCGATCATCTCGCTTTGCGAGCCGCCGTGCATACGCATCAGGCTTACCCAGCGATCGAGCCGCGGGGCCAGACGACGGCAGAGCTTTTCATCCTGCCAGAAACTGCCCTCACTAAGGGTCCAGTTCAGCTCCTCTTCCAGCCACTGCCGCCACCCTTTGGCCTGGGCTTTTTTCTCACTACACTGCTGTTGCCAGGCCTCAATAAAGAGCGCCTGACGCGCGTCGGTATCATTTTCCAGCTTGCTGATGGCCGGCACTTTTTTGCTGCCCTGCTGAATAATATGCAGCGCCAAGGCGTGGAAGGTTCTGGCGGTAATATCCTTCGTGTGCAGCCGCGCTTCGATGCGCTCGTCCATCTCCTGCGCCGCTTTGCGCCCAAAGGCCAGCAGCAGAATCTGATCGGCGCTGGCCTCGCCGCGGGTAAGCAGCCAGCCGGCACGCGCCACCAGCACCGAGGTTTTACCGCTGCCGGCACCCGCCAGCACCAGCAGGGAGTGCTCGCCGTTTACCACCGCCCGGGCCTGAGCCGGATTGAGCGGAGAGGATTCGATCCCGGCAAAGAAATCGGCGTAGCGGGTAAGCATCGCCTCGGTCCAGGTCTGGTTATGCGCCAGGCGGCTTTTGTCGATATCGCTTAACCAGGCCTGGCACGCCCGCCAGGCTTCGCGGCAGTTATCAAATTCGGCAAGGCGCGACGTGGGAAGCGGCAGGGCCTCCAGCGCCTGGGTGATTTTTTGCTGCAGGCCCAGGGTTTTGTCACGGGTCAGCCAGCTATTCTGCTCGCTGCTGTCGTGGATCTCGGCCAGAACCTGCTGGAGCACCTGCGCTGCAACCTCGCTCATCTCTTCGCTCCACTGCTGCCAGCGGGTGCTGAGATGATGATAAAAACGCTGGGTTTCGGCCCATTCGGTGCCGTGAAGCCTGACGACTTTCTCCGCAGGCAGTACAAACTCCAGCTCGCCCCAAACCAGGCCGCGTTTACAGTGGATCGCCTGCAGCTGGTTAAACGGGATAAGGTATTCATGTCGCTCGCCCGAGACTTTTACCCCGGCGTTCAGCAGAACAACCCTGTCATAGGGATGTTGTGCCAGGCGTTTACCTAACGATGTTGCTTTCAGTTCCATGTCCAGCCCGATCCACGACGTAAAATATTGCCTGACAGTGTAACGTCCAGTTTTAAGGTGCTCCAGCGCAAAAAACCGTTACAATCATCAGGCTTCACACAAACCGGAAGGAACTGAGGTTTTATGCGTACCGTTCTGAATATTTTGAATTTTGTGCTGGGTGGTTTTGCCACCACTCTCGCCTGGCTGCTGGCGACCCTGGTCAGCATCGTGCTTATTTTCACCCTGCCGCTCACCCGCTCGTGCTGGGAAATAACCCGCCTGTCGCTTTTCCCTTATGGCAATGAAGCCATTCACGTGGATGAGCTGAACCCTGAGGGTAAGAGCGTCATCCTGAATACCGGCGGTACTCTGCTGAATATTCTGTGGCTGATCTTTTTCGGCTGGTGGCTGTGCCTGATGCACATCGCGGCAGGCATTGCCCAGTGTATTACCCTTATTGGTATTCCCGTTGGGATCGCCAATTTTAAAATTGCCGCCATCGCCCTGTGGCCGGTGGGGCGCAGAGTGGTCTCCGTTGAGACCGCCCGGGCGGCGCGTGAAAACAGCGCCCGTCGTCGTTTTCAGTAAGAAGGACAGAGTGCGCGCATGTTAAGCCCACTGCTACGTCGCTACACCTGGAACAGCGCCTGGCTTTATAACGTCAGGATTTTTATTGCCCTGTGCGGGAGCGCCGCCCTGCCCTGGTGGCTGGGCGAGGCCAGGCTAACCATCCCCCTGACGCTCGGAGTGGTAGCCGGGGCCCTGGCGGATCTGGACGATCGCCTGGCGGGGCGTCTGCGTAATCTGCTTATTACCCTGGTCTGTTTTTTTATCGCCTCCGCCTCCGTTGAGCTGCTCTATCCCTGGCCATGGCTGTTCGCCCTGGGGCTGATGCTCTCCACCAGCGGCTTTATCCTGCTTGGCGGGCTGGGGCAGCGCTATGCGACTATCGCCTTTGGCGCCCTGCTGATCGCCATTTACACCATGCTCGGGGTGTCGCTGTACGATCAGTGGTATCAACAACCGCTGCTACTCCTGCTGGGTGCCATCTGGTATAACCTGCTGACGCTTGCAGGCCATCTCATCTTCCCTATCCGTCCGCTGCAGGATAATCTCGCCCGCAGCTATGAACAGCTGGCGCACTATCTGGAGCTTAAGTCCCGCCTGTTCGATCCGGATATAGAATCAGAAAGCCAGGCGCCGCTTTACGATCTGGCGCTGGCAAACGGCCAGCTGGTAACCACCTTAAACCAAACCAAAGCCTCGCTGCTTACCCGCTTGCGCGGCGATCGCGGCCAGCGCGGTACTCGCCGCACGCTGCACTACTATTTCGTCGCCCAGGATATCCACGAACGGGCCAGCTCGTCGCATATCCAGTACGCCGAGCTGCGGGAGAAGTTCCGCTACAGCGATGTGATGTTCCGCTTCCAGCGTCTGCTCTCGATGCAGTCTCAGGCCTGCCAGCAGCTCTCCCGATCGATACTGCTGCGCATCCCCTATCAGCACGATCCGCGCTTTGAACGGGCCTTTAGCCATCTCGATGCCGCACTCGATCGCGTGCAGGCCAGCGGAACCTCAGCAGAACAGATGAAGGCGCTCGGCTTTCTGTTAAATAACCTGCGCGCCATTGACGCCCAGCTGGCGACCATTGAATCAGAGCAGGCAATGGCCCTACCCGGCAACGATGTCGAAAACCAGCTGGCTGACGACAGCCTGCACGGTTTCAGCGATATCTGGCTGCGCCTGAGCCGCCACTTTACCCCGGCATCGGCGCTGTTTCGGCACGCGGTGCGTATGTCCCTGGTGCTCTGCCTGGGCTATGCCTTTATACAGATAACCGGGATGCAGCACGGTTACTGGATCCTGCTGACCAGCCTGTTTGTCTGCCAGCCGAACTATAACGCGACGCGACACCGGCTGGCGCTGCGTATTATCGGCACTCTTGCGGGGGTCGCCCTTGGCCTGCCCATCCTCTATTTTGTGCCTTCCGTTGAAGGCCAGCTGATTCTGATCGTCATCACCGGGGTACTCTTCTTTGCGTTCCGTAACGTGCAGTATGCCCACGCCACCATGTTTATCACCCTGCTGGTGTTGCTCTGTTTTAACCTGCTCGGCGAGGGGTTCGAAGTGGCGCTGCCGCGCGTGATCGATACGCTCATCGGGTGCGCCATCGCCTGGGCCGCGGTAAGCTTTATCTGGCCGGACTGGCGATTCCGCAATCTGCCGCGCGTGCTGGAGCAGGCCATCAATGCTAACTGCCGCTATCTGGATGCCATTCTGGTGCAGTACCACCAGGGGCGTGATAACCGTCTGGAGTATCGCATTGCCCGGCGGGATGCCCATAACCGCGATGCCGAGCTGGCGTCGGTGGTGTCGAATATGTCAACGGAGCCGCGGGCGACGCCGGAGATCCGCGAGGTCGCCTTCCGCCTGTTATGTCTTAATCACACCTTTACCAGCTATATCTCCGCGCTGGGAGCACATCGGGAGCGGCTGACCAATCCCGACATTCTCCTGCTACTGGATGATGCCGTCTGCTATGTGGATGATGCGCTTCATCAGCGCCCGGCAGATGAGCCGCGCGTGCAGGAAGCCCTGAGTGAACTGGCGCAACGCATTTCGCATCTTGAACCTGGCGCAGAGAGCAAAGCACCGCTGGTTCTGCAACAAGTTGGATTGCTTATTGCGTTGCTGCCAGAGATTTGTCGCTTACAACAACAGGTTATTCACCTGCCTGAGTAAGCTTCTGTAGTGGCTGCGTCTTGAACCACTCGAACAGCTCCCGGCGGCGTACGGCCGGGAGCGCCGCTTCGTGTAGCCCTGCTATCGCCCCTTCCAGCGCAAACAGCACCTTATAGCTGAGCTCTTTATTCAGCGCCTTAATTTTGAGCCAGCACTGTTCCGCACCCAGCGCCCGTAGCGTCTCTTCATTAGTGATCCCCGCTTCGCACAGCAGCAGTTCAAGCTGGAAAGAGAGATTAGGCAGATCCTTAAGCCGCTGCTGTTTGTAACGCTCACGGCGTTCTCGTTGCGCCGCCTCCAGAGCAAACAGAGAGAGTTTCAGCAGTTTATCTCTGTCACTCCAGAGGGCATCGTCCACGCGGAAATAGTTCAGCGGAACGGGCCGACCGCGTTTGACCAGGGTTAAGAAAGAGGAGCCGTTTTTCACATAGTAAGGCGCGCTCTCTTCACAGGCCCGCAGATATAGTTCGCCGTCAGAGACCATGGCAAACACCGTGTTATCCACTGCCAGGGTATAACCGCCAAAGAGCGCACGATGCTCTATGTCTCCGAGAGGCTCGAGGTATTTAGTAGATTGATAGATCCGCTCGTACGATATCTTTTTCATAATAATCCCTTTAAAATCATTAAGTAATACGTATAAATTGCGCTAACGGATCCGTTAACCAAAAAATAGGTAACTTGTGAGCGTTGGGCAAGATGATTTTGATGAAGGCGGCAAGAACGAGTGAATTTTGCGAGAAGCTTTCCGAAAATGAGGTTGATCTTTAGTCGCACCAGAGTTACTGTATATCCATACAGTAACTACAGGGCTGGATTGATTATGCACTCTTCAGGCTATGCAAATCGCACAACCGCTTTCGCTTCATCCGCAGGTACTAACAACGTAATGAATTCTTCTGCGCGTCTTTCCACCGGGCTGATCAGTGAAGTGCTTTATCGTGAAGACCAGCCCATGATGACGCAGCTGCTATTACTACCGCTGTTACAGCAGCTGGGTCAGCAGTCGCGCTGGCAGCTCTGGCTTACGCCAAAGCAGAAATTGAGCCGTCAGTGGGTTCAGGCCGCCGGTCTTCCGCTGACAAAAGTTATGCAGGTGAGCCAGCTCGCCCCCTGCCATACCGTTGAATCAATGGTCAGAGCGTTGCGTACCGGTAATTACAGTGTGGTGATTGGCTGGTTTACGGAGGCCTTAACCGATGAAGAACAGCATCAGCTGGCTGAAGCGGCCGAAGAAGGAAATGCGCTGGGCTTCATTATGCGTCCCGTTCAGGTCAATTCCCTGGGCAAAGGACACCTGTCCGGGTTAAAAATTCACTCAAATTTGTATCATTGAGCAAAAATAGGAGTTTTCCTGGAATTTTTTTTGCGCGGTTTGCACGGCGTTCATTCCCTACGCAAAAACAGCGAAGAGTCTTGTCTGGTGCGGTTTCCTTCTTTTTAGCATGGGCGAAATTGCTCAATTAATGTTAAATATCGTGTATACAAAACTTTTTTTTTCATAAGCCTGACAGCGTTCACACTTGTAAGTTTCCAACTACGTTGTAGACTTTACATCGCCAGGGGTGCTCGGCCTAAGCCGAAGATATCGGTAGAGTTACTCTTTGTCCCCGCCCCCCGGTGAAGGATTTAACCGTGAACTCTCATTGAGATTCTCATGGCGATTTTTGGATGATAACGAGGCGCAAAAAATGAAAAAGACAGCTATCGCGATTGCAGTGGCACTGGCTGGCTTCGCTACCGTAGCGCAAGCCGCTCCTAAAGATAACACCTGGTACACTGGTGCTAAACTGGGCTGGTCTCAGTTCCACGATACTGGTTTTATCGACAACAATGGTCCTACCCACGAAAATCAGCTTGGTGCTGGTGCGTTTGGTGGCTACCAGGTTAACCCGTACGTTGGCTTCGAACTGGGCTACGACTGGTTAGGCCGTGAGCCGTACAAAGGCGACAACATCAATGGCGCATTCAAAGCTCAGGGCGTTCAGCTGACCGCTAAACTGGGTTACCCAATCACTGACGATCTGGACATCTACACTCGTCTGGGTGGTATGGTTTGGCGTGCAGATGCTAAAGCTAACGTTCCTGGCGGCGCATCCTTCAAAGATCACGACACTGGTGTTTCCCCAGTATTCGCTGGTGGCCTGGAATGGGCAATGACCCGTGACATCGCTACCCGTCTGGAATACCAGTGGACCAACAACATCGGTGATGCAAACACCGTTGGTACTCGTCAGGACAATGGCCTGCTGAGCGTTGGTGTTTCCTACCGTTTCGGCCAGCAGGAAGATGCTGCTCCGATCGTAGCTCCGGCTCCGGCTCCGGCTCCAGAAGTACAGACCAAGCACTTCACTCTGAAGTCTGACGTTCTGTTCAACTTCAACAAAGCAACTCTGAAACCAGAAGGCCAGCAGGCTCTGGATCAGATGTACAGCCAGCTGAGCAACCTGGATCCGAAAGACGGTTCCGTAGTGGTTCTGGGCTTCACTGACCGTATCGGTTCTGACGCTTACAACCAGGGTCTGTCTGAGAAACGTGCTCAGTCTGTTGTTGATTACCTGATCTCTAAAGGTATCCCGAGCAACAAGATCTCCGCACGTGGTATGGGCGAATCTAACCCGGTTACCGGCAGCACCTGTGACAACGTGAAACAGCGTGCAGCTCTGATCGACTGCCTGGCTCCGGATCGTCGCGTAGAGATCGAAGTTAAAGGTATCAAAGACGTTGTAACTCAGCCTGCGGCATAAGTTATCGTCTTATAAAAAAACCCCGCTTTGCGGGGTTTTTTTTTGCCTGCCGGAAAGAAAATTTACTTCTTGCCCAACAGAGCCTGCAGATCGGTTTTCAGCGTCGACATCTGGCTGGCGTACTTCTCTTTATGTTCCGCATCTTCGATCAGCTGCACTATCGTTTCGGACAGGGTTTTACCGCGCCGCTGAGCCAGCCCTGCCAGCCGTTGCCAGACCATAAACTCAAGGTCGATCGACTTTTTACGGGTGTGCTGATGTTCTGCATTGAAGTGCCGCTTACGCCGCGCGCGAATAGTTTGCTTCATGCGATTCAGCAGCGTCGGATTAATGTGTTTCTCGATCCAGCCATTAACCAGAACCGGTTCATTTTCCAGGGTCAGCAATAAATCCACCGCCTCTTTTGCCGCACTGGCCTCAAGGTGACAGGTGATCAATTCTCCTTCGCGGTGTTTTTTGACCAGGTACTTCCATTTCCAGCCGCTTTCGAGATTTTCCAGTTGTTGATATTTCATTGCGATCTCTGTGTGACCGTGTAACTCTGTTCAGAATATCAGTTTTTTGCCGGTCTGCTGAAAAGAAATCATTCCCTGTGATCGCAGATGCCTCCCGGCTCGCTGAAACTCCCATTCCCTCATGGGCAGAGCCTGCGCCATGCGGTATACTCCATCGTTTTACATCTGACTAAAAAACATCGACTTTGACCATTACGAAACTAGCATGGCGTGACCTTGTTCCGGATACCGATAATTATCAGGAAGTGTTTGCACAGCCAGACCTCGCGAAAGAGCAAGAATACTTATTAAGCGATACTCAGCCACGTTTACAGTACGCGCTGGAGCAGGTGCTAAGCCCGTGGGCAACCTCACCCTTTATGCTGCTGAAGGCGCCGGACGAAGTAGAGTATCTGGGTTTACTGACGGATGCCATCCGTGAACTGCAGCCAGAAACCGACACGGTTTCCGGTGGGGCGTATAGCGTCAACGGAAATGTTGTTAGCTGGACTCCGGCGAACTCTGCTGATGGCCGCTTTGCGGTCACTGCCGATGTCATTACCGCCGGCTGGGTTGAGGCTGAACAGCTCTTCGGCTGCGTGCGCCAGTTCAATGGCGAAATTACGCTGCAGCCGGGCCTGATTCATCAGGCTAACGGCGGCGTGCTGATGATTTCCCTGCGCACGCTGCTGGCCCAGCCGCTGCTCTGGATGCGCCTGAAAAATATCGCCACCCGGCAGCGTTTCGACTGGGTCGGATATGACGAATCGCGCCCGCTGCCTGTTTCCATCCCCTCTATGCCGCTCTCGCTGAAAGTGGTGCTGGTGGGCGATCGTGAAGCCCTGGCTGACTTCCAGGAGATGGAGCCGGAGCTGGCCGATCAGGCGATCTACAGTGAATTCGAAGACAATATTCAGATTTCCGACGCTGAAGAGATGCAGCAGTGGACCCGGTGGGTTGCGGCCCTGGCGGCTCGCGCTGAACTTCCGTCCCCTGCCCCCGATGCGTGGCCGGTGCTCATCCGCGAAGCGGTGCGCTATACCGGCGATCAGGAGACGCTACCCCTTTGCCCGCTCTGGCTTGGTAAGCAGCTTCGCGAAGTGGCGGCCCTGACGGAGGATGAAAGCTTTACGGGCGAGCAGCTGGCACAGATGCTGCTGCAGCGGGAGTGGCGTGAAGGTTATCTCGCCGACCGCATGCAGGATGAGATCCTGCTGGAGCAGATCCTGGTCGAGACCGAAGGTGAACACGTTGGGCAGATCAACGCCCTGTCGGTGATTGAATTCCCCGGCCACCCGCGCGCCTTTGGCGAGCCGTCGCGCATCAGCTGCGTGGTTCACATTGGCGATGGCGAGTTTATTGATATTGAGCGCAAAGCCGAGCTGGGCGGGAATATCCACGCCAAGGGCATGATGATCATGCAGGCTTACCTGATGTCCCAGCTCCAGCTGGATCAGCAGATCCCCTTCACCGCCTCGCTCACCTTTGAGCAGTCTTACAGTGAAGTGGATGGCGACAGCGCCTCTATGGCGGAGCTGTGCGCGCTGATCAGCGCCCTGGCCGAGGTACCTGTTAACCAGAGCATTGCCATTACCGGCTCTGTGGATCAGTTTGGCCGCGCCCAGCCCGTCGGCGGTCTGAATGAAAAAATTGAAGGCTTCTTTACCGTCTGCCAGCAGCGCGGTTTAAGCGGTAAACAGGGTGTGATTATCCCGCTGCCGAACGTTCGGCATCTGAGCCTGAGCCAGGAAGTGTTGAAAGCGGTAGAAGAAGAACAATTCTCCATCTGGGCAATCGAAGATATTGCAGATGCACTACCCTTACTGACAAACCTGGTCTGGGATGGCGAAGGGCAGACAACGCTTATGCAGACCATCCAGGAACGTATTGTTCAGGCAACACAGCAGGAAGCACGTCATCGTTATCCATGGCCGTTACGCTGGCTGAGCTGGTTTAGTTCAAACTGATCGGACTTGTTCAGCGTACACGTGTTAGCTATCCTGCGTCCTTCACTAAAATAAGGCTTACTGAGAACATGGTAGAAAAACGCGAATCCTATACAAAAGAAGATCTTCTTGCCTCTGGTCGCGGTGAACTGTTTGGCGCTAAAGGCCCACAGTTACCGGCCCCGAACATGCTGATGATGGACCGTGTCGTTAAGATGACGGAAACCGGCGGCAACTTCGATAAGGGTTACGTAGAAGCAGAGCTCGATATCAACCCGGACATGTGGTTCTTCGGTTGCCACTTTATTGGCGACCCGGTAATGCCAGGCTGCCTGGGCCTCGACGCTATGTGGCAGCTGGTTGGTTTCTACCTCGGCTGGCTGGGCGGCGAAGGTAAAGGCCGCGCGCTGGGCGTTGGCGAAGTGAAGTTCACTGGTCAGGTTCTGCCAACCGCGAAAAAAGTGACCTACCGTATTCACTTTAAGCGCATCGTTAACCGCCGCCTGATCATGGGCCTGGCAGATGGTGAAGTGCTGGTTGATGGTCGTCTGATCTACAGCGCAAGCGACCTGAAAGTGGGTCTGTTCCAGGATACTTCCGCGTTCTGATGATGCTTTTCTGAAAGCATAAAAGGCGAAACCTCCGCAGTGCGGAGGTTTCTTTTTAAAGAGACGGTATCAAGCAAGTACTGCCCTGTCTCCGATGGCTTCTCGCCAGCCCCCCAACCATTGTGACCTCTGATTCAGAGTCTGATAGGGACACATTTCTTTCGAACGTCCGGCGATGCCAGCCTGATAACCACGTTGATGAGCCCTTTCCAGGCGATCTCGTTTCTGTCTCTTCATGCCTCGTTTCCCTCATTATTTGGTCTGGTGGAAAAGAAAACAGTGATTACAAAATGTGCAATCACATCTAATGGATACCCTGAATAAAGCCCATCGTCAATGCGCAAAATTCACGCCAGTGTCATATTTGTGAGCTAGCCTGAAGTTCATTTGTACAAAAACTGTGATCCGGCACAAGTAACAGCCTGAGGTAAAAACGAAAAAAAACCGCAATCAGCGCGAGGCGGATTGCGGTTTCGGTCGATGAATTTTACTTATGGCAGGCGAGAGATCTCGGCGGCTATACGGGCCGACTCCTGAGCCCAGCCCTGCGCCAGCACCTTCACCATCTCGTCATAGCCATCTTTCTGCTGCTTCAGCTCCAGATGGAAAGGACGTTTTGTCAGCTGCCCTTGATGGTTCAACAGCCACTCACCGCTAATAATAACGCTACCGTCATACCGGCCGTGGAAGCCGGTAACATTGACGTTCAGCGTATCCTGATCGCTCCCCAGCGGCTGCGACGCCACTACCCAACCGGGCATCTGGCTGCTGAGATTGGCCACCAGCGTATTACGCAGCTGCTGATCGAGCGGGCTGGCCCACAGATTATTATTGGCGATCACGTACTGCACATCGCTGGTCTGATACACCACGCCGTTGCCCGCCAGATAATCCGGCACCGCCACCTGCTCCACCCATAGCAGACGGTTCCCCTGGCTGGCGGAGCTTGCCCCGCCGACCTGGGCTGCCACCGGCAGCTGATAGTAACTCTTGTTATCCTCGCCTGAGCTACAGGCGGCCAGCAGCGCCCCTACGGCGATCGGTAACCATTTTTTCATTATTTAGCCCTCTTCGGCTCAGGGTCCTTTTGATCTTTCGCTTCAAAGACCAGCGCGTTGCTCTTGCTATTCAGGGTCTTCAGTACGGGCTGTAGCTCACGCAGTACCTGATCGAGGCGCTGCATATCCGCCACCATCTTGTTATAGGCGGCCGAGCCCGGCTGGAAGCCCTGCATGCTGCGGTTGAGTTCGCGCAGGGTTTTCTGCATATCCTGCGGCAACTGCTGCATAGACTGGCTGGCGGTGATCTGGTTGAGATTATCCAGCGTCTTCTGCAGACGGCGCATGGTGACCTGGCTTTCGTTCAGGGTATTGGTCGCCTGCTCCAGCATCGGGTTAAGCGGCAGGTTATTGATCTTATCAAGCGTATCCATCAGGCGCTGCTGGATCTGCGCCAACCCGCTGCTTACCGTCGGGATAATTTTGTAGCCGCCAAACTCCGTCACGTCCGGTGGCGGTGGCGCCTTCGGATAGAAGTCCATATCCACGTATAGCGCGCCCGTCACCAGGTTACCGGTTTTCAGGGAGGCGCGCAGGCCGCGCTTCATCAGCTCGTTCAGATTATCGCCGAGATCCGGCCCTTCACCGACCTGATTAACCAGCCGCTCCGGCTCAATGCGCACCAGCACCGGAATGCGATAGTCATCGTCCAGCACCTGACGCAGGCCCGGCACGAAGAACGGCACCTGGCCTACCGTACCCAGACGGATACCGCGGAACTCAACCGGCGCACCCGGCTGCAGGCCACGCACCGAATCTTTAAAGAACATCAGATAATCGATGTGATCGGTATAGAGTGCGTCCTGAATCGACCTCTGGTCATCGAAGAGGCGGAACGCCGTTTTCTCTGCCACCGGCTGTCCGAGTTCCTGCCCTTCAGGCACATCAAAGCTCACGCCGCCGCCAAAGAGCGTAGTCAGCGACCCCATCTCGACGCGCATACCCGCAGAGGTGAGATCCACCGCGATACCGCTGTCTTTCCAGAAGCGAACGTTGCTGGTGACCAGGCGGTCATTTGGCGCATTGATAAACAGCTGATAGCTGATAGTGCGTTTCTGGGTATCGAAGGTACTGGTCTCAACCGAGCCGACGCGATAACCCCGGAACAGAACCGGATCGCCCGGGCTGAGCTGTCCGGCCTTTTTACTGTCGAGAATGACACGGATACCTTTCGCATCTGGCGGCGCCAGCGGCGGAGAGTCCAGCAGCTGGTACTCATTTTTTTGCACCCCTTTGGTGCCGGGCTGCAGCTCAATATAGGCCCCGGAGAGCAGCGTTCCCAGCCCGCTAATGCCTTCACGCCCCACCTGCGGTTTTACCACCCAGAAGACGGAGTCGCCGTGCAGCACCTTTTCCATTCCGGCATTGAGGCGAGCCTTGATCTCTACGTGCTTAAGATCGTCAGTAAGGGTCGCACTTTCTACCACGCCTACGTTCACGCTACGGCTTTTGATGGTGGTCTTACCGCCCTCGATGCCTTCGGCATTGGTGGTGATAAGCGTCACTTCCGGGCCCTGGTGGCTGTAATGATAAAACAGGATCCATGCGCCGATCAGGGCGGTCACGATGGGGAAAATCCACACCGGCGACCAGTTTCTGACCTTCTGCACTTTCGCCTCTCCGCTTTTCTTTTCCATGTTCTTACTTATCCTCATGGCTTGACTCTGGCTCACGATCCCACGATAAACGAGGGTCGAAGGTCATGGCCGCAAACATGGTCATAATCACGACCAGTGCAAACATCAGCGCGCCCAGGGCGGGATAGATATTCATCAGCCCCCCAATACGCACCAGCGCCGACAATACGGCAATCACAAAGACGTCAATCATTGACCAGCGTCCGACAAACTCAACAACTTCATAAATCAGGTGCATGCGCTCGCTGTCACGCTGTCCGTGCCCCTTAGCATCCCAGCACAGCCAGGCGATGGCGATCATCTTCAGGGTCGGTACCATGATGCTGGCGATGAAGATCACCAGCGCCACCGGATAGGACCCCTCTCCCCAGAGCAAGATAACGCCGGCCATAATGGTCGAGGGCATCTTATCGCCGAGCAGATCGGTGATCATGATCGGCAGAATATTGGCAGGCAGATAGAGAATGATGGAGGTGATCAGCAGCGCCATGGTCCACTGCAGGCTGTTTTTCCGCCGCACGTAGCCTTTCGTTTTACAGCGCGGGCAGACCCGCTGCTCAGCCGGCAGGATCGCCGTACAGCAGGAGCAGGAGCGCAGCCCCTGGCGAATGCCGGGCAAGCCAGGCTCCACCGGTTGTGCCAGCGCCGGTGCTGGCGCAATATCATCCCAGACCCAGCGGCGATCCACGCACTGAAACGCGCGCAGCTGCAGGACGCAGTAGAGGCACCAGGGGATAAAGCTGCTGCCAATTCCCACATCGCCATAGGCCATCAGCTTCACAAAGCTCACCAGCACGCCGGCCAGAAAGATCTCCGCCATGCCCCAGCTTTTTAACAGAAACAGCACCCGCGCCAGCGGCGCCTTCCAGAAGACCGGGATGTCGACGCGATTGACCAGCAGCAGGATAACCACCAGGCAGAACGCCGGCACCAGCTGGACAAAGAGCAGGAAAAAGGTGCCCAGGCTGGCGTAATTTTCCGAGAACATGACCTGAGGTATCTCCAGCAGCTCGACTTCGCTGGTGATACCGCCAACTTTCATGGAGACGAAGGGAAACAGGTTTGAGAGCAGCAGCATAAAGAGCGCGGCAACGGCATAGGCGGTAGGACGCTGCCGCGGCGCGTCCCACTCTGTTGTCAGCGTTGCGCCACACCGTGGACAGGCCGCTTTGTGGCCATGCTCAAGCGCGGGAAGCGCCACGAGCATGTCACACTGTGAGCATAGAATATGCCGATCGGCATCGTGATGTTCACACATACTGGCTCCATGTTAACTTACGCGCCGTTTTTCAGAGCCTCAAGATACTCCCAGCGTTCAAACGCCTGCTCCAGCGCCTGCTCGGCCTGCGCCAGATCCGCCAGTACCTTTTGCGTATGGTCATGCGGCTGGCTGAAGAAGGCTCCGTCTGCCACCTGTGCCTGTAAGGCCTCAAGATTAGCTTCCAGCTCTTCCAGACGCTGTGGTAAGGTTTCCAGCTCGCGCTGCAGGTTATAGCTTAGTTTGTTGCTGGCACGTTTGGCGGTTTCGGCTTTGGTTACAGCCACTTCCGCGTCCGTTTTTGCTCTGGACTGCTTGACCGCCAGCGAGCGGGACTGCTGGCCGCGGGCATCGTGGTAGCCGCCGACGTACTGGCCGATATGGCCCGCGCCTTCGAAGATCCAGCATTCGGTTACGGTGTTGTCCACAAACTGACGATCGTGGCTGACCAGCATTACCGTGCCCTGATAACTATCAATCAGTTCTTCCAGAAGTTCCAGCGTTTCGACATCGAGATCGTTGGTCGGTTCATCGAGGATCAACAGGTTACTGGGTTTCAGGAACAGACGAGCCAGCAGTAGTCGGTTACGCTCCCCGCCCGACAGCGCGCGCACCGGCGTCATTGCCCGTTTAGGGTGGAAGAGGAAGTCCTGCAGGTAGCCCAGCACGTGACGCGGCTTGCCGTTGACCATCACTTCCTGCTTGCCTTCCGCCAGGTTATCCATCACGGTTCTGTCCGGATCAAGCTCGGCGCGGTGCTGGTCAAAATAGGCTACTTCAAGCTTGGTGCCGCAGTGCACGCGGCCGCTGTCGGCCTGCAGCTGACCGAGCATCAATTTCAAAAGCGTGGTTTTGCCGCAGCCGTTCGGGCCAATCAGGGCGATTTTGTCGCCGCGCTGAACCTGGGCGGAGAAATCTTTTACCAGCACTTTGCCATCAACCTGATAGTTGACGTTTTCCATCTCGAAGACGATTTTGCCGGAGCGAGATGCCTCTTCAACCTGCATCTTCGCGCTGCCCATCACCTCACGGCGCTGGCTGCGTTCGTTTCGCATTGCTTTCAGGGCGCGTACGCGGCCTTCGTTACGGGTACGGCGCGCCTTGATGCCCTGACGGATCCACACCTCTTCCTGGGCCAGCTTGCGATCGAACTCCGCGTTTTGCAGCTCCTCGACCCGCAGGTTTTCCTCTTTTTCCAGCAGATAGGTGTCGTAATCGCCCGGATAGGTCACCAGCTTGCCGCGATCGAGGTCGACAATACGGGTAGCCATATTGCGGATAAACGAACGGTCGTGGGAGATAAAGATAATGGTGCCGTTAAAGGTTTTCAGGAACCCTTCCAGCCAGTCGATAGTCTCGATATCCAGGTGGTTGGTCGGTTCGTCGAGCAGCAGCACTTTCGGACCGCTGACCAGCGCCCGGCCCAGAGCGGCCTTACGCAGCCAGCCGCCGGAGAGCGAGGCCAGCGGCGTGTCGGCCTGCAGGCCTAACTGCTCCAGCACCTCGTTGATGCGGCTCTCGATCTGCCACAGATTATGGTGATCCAGCAGCTCCTGCAGACGGGCCATCTCGTTGAGGTTTTTATCACTCGGATCGGTCATCACCAGATGGGAGATCTCGTGGTAACTTTTCAGGTACTCGGCCTGCTCTTCAATGCCTTCGGCCACGAAATCGTAGACGCTGCCGGCGACGTTGCGCGGCGGATCCTGCTGCAGACGCGAGACGATCAGATCCTGCTCATAAACGATGCGGCCGTCATCCAGCCCCTGCTCGCGGTTGAGGATCTTCATCAGGGTGGATTTACCCGCCCCGTTACGCCCTACCAGACAGACGCGCTCGTTATCTTCGATATGCAGCTCAGTGTTATCGAGAAGCGGCGCGTCGCTGAACGAAAGCCAGGCGCCGTGCATACTAATTAGTGACATTTACTTTTCCTTTCAGGCGGCGGTGATCAGCCAGCAGTTGTGGATCTGACGGTTGCGGGCGAAGTCCTGGGAGAGCGTTTTTTGACTGATTTCTTGTGCTTTCAGCCCCAGTTTTTCCAGCCCGTCATGATCCATGCGGAAGCCGCGTTTGTTGTTTGAGAACATGATGGTGCCGCCTTTGCGCAGCAGGCGCTTCAGGTCGGTCATCAGGCGCAGGTGGTCGCGCTGCACGTCAAAGGAGTCTTCCATGCGCTTGGAGTTGGAGAAGGTCGGCGGATCGATAAAGATCAGATCGAACTGCTCGTCGGTATCGCGCAGCCAGCCCAGCACATCCGCCTGCATCAGGCGATGCTGGCGACCGGTCAGGCCGTTCAGGCGCAGGTTGCGCTCTGCCCACTCAAGGTAGGTGCGCGACATATCCACGGTCGTGGTGGTGCGCGCCCCGCCCAGCCCGGCGTGCACGCTGGCGCTGCCGGTATAGGAGAAGAGGTTCAGGAAGTCTTTCCCCTTGCTCATCTGACCCAGCATGCGGCGGGCGATGCGGTGATCGAGGAACAGTCCGGTGTCGAGGTAATCCGTCAGGTTCACCCACAGGCGGGCGTTGTACTCGCCCACTTCGATGAAATCGCCCTTTTCGCCCATCTTCTGGTACTGGTTTTTACCCTTCTGACGTTCGCGGGTTTTCAGTACCAGCTTGTTCGGGGAGATACCCAGCACGGCGATGGTGGCAGCGATCACGTCCAGCATGCGCTGGCGCGCTTTCTGTGCATCGATGGTTTTCGGCGGCGCATACTCCTGCACCACGACCCAGTCGGCGTAGCGGTCCACCGCCACGTTGTATTCCGGCAGATCGGCGTCATACAGGCGGTAGCACTCGATACCCTCCTGCTTCGCCCACTTCTCGTACTTTTTGAGGTTTTTACGCAGGCGGTTGGCGTAGTCTTCCGCTACCGTTGCAGGCTTGCTCTCAGCGGTCTTTTCAGAGAGGTGATAGTTTTTCTGCACGCAGTCCAGCGGGCCGTTCTTGGCCTTGAACTGACGCTCGGAGCGCAGCTGCAGGCAGCTCAGCAGCTCCGGCGAGGCGCTGAACAGCGACAGGTTCCAGCCGCCAAATTGATCTTTCATGATCCGGCCCAGCAGGCTGTGCAGGGCAATCAGCGCCGGCTCGCTGCCCAGACGCTCGCCGTACGGCGGGTTGCTGATAACGGTGCCGTACGGCCCCTTCGGCAGCGGGTTGGTTAACTGCGCCACATCTTTGATTTCGAAATCGATCAGCTCGCCAATGCCGGCGCGACGGGCGTTACTGCGCGCACGTTCAATCACGCGGGCATCGCTGTCGGACCCGTAAAAACGCGAATCGTAGGCGGCAAGCCCGGCACGGGCGCGGGTCTGGGCTTCGGCTTTCACCTCTTTCCAGATGGCCTCATCATGCTGCGCCCAGCCGCTGAAGCCCCAGTTACCGCGGTGCAGGCCCGGCGCACGATCGGTGGCGTACATCGCCGCTTCGATCAATAGGGTACCGGAACCGCACATGGGATCGAGCATCGGCGTGCCCGGCTGCCAGCCAGAGCGCATCACGATGGCGGCCGCCAGGTTCTCTTTAATAGGAGCAGCGCCGGTACGATCGCGGTAGCCGCGCTGATGTAGCCCCTGGCCGCTCAGATCCAGCGCAATGCTCGCCGTATCGTCTTTCAGCCAGACGTTGATACGCAGATCGGGATTTTCACGATCGACGTTCGGGCGCTCAAGATTTTTGCGCGTAAAGCTGTCGACGATGGCGTCTTTGACGCGCAGGGCACCGTACTGGCTGTTGCGGATCTCATCGTTGAGCCCGCTGAAGTGCACCGCGAAGGTGGCGCCCGGTGCGAAGATCTCTGCCCAGTTGATCATCTGTACGCCGGTGTAGAGATCGAGATCGCTATAGACCTTGCACTCTTTCATCGGCAGCATGATGCGCGAGGCCAGCCGGCTCCACATCAGGCTCTGGTAAATAAGCCGCGTGTCGCCCTCAAAATGGACACCACCCTGAACCACCTGACAGGCTTCTGCGCCCATCGCTTCCAGTTCAGTTTTTAACAGCTCTTCCAGCCCACGGGCCGTACTGGCAAACAGAGAATTCATAATGTCACTTTTACGCTTAGAAAATTGCTGCGCATTATAGCTAATATGCGCGCTATGTCATAAAGTTGAGGGCTTATTTTCATTAGTGGGAGCTTGCCGTGGCGACGTTATCCAGGCTTTTTATCCATCCGGTCAAATCGATGCGTGGAATTGGGCTATCCCATGCGCTCGCAGATAGTAGCGGTTTTGCCTTCGACAGAATTTTTATGCTGACCGAAACGGACGGCACTTTTATCACCGCGCGTCAGTTTCCCCAGCTGGTCCGCTTTATCCCTGCCCCCCTGCACGATGGCCTGCACCTGACGGCGCCGGATGGCTCCAGCGCGATAGTGCGTTTTAGTGATTTCGCCCAGAACAGCGCCCCGACGGAAGTTTGGGGTAACCATTTTACCGCCCTTATTGCGCCTGATGCCATTAACCGCTGGCTGAGCGGCTTTTTCGCCCGCGATGTGCAGCTGCGCTGGGTTGGGCCAGAGCTTACCCGTCGCGTAAAACGTCGGGACGACGTTCCCCTCTCTTTTGCTGACGGTTATCCCTATCTGCTGACCAACGAAGCGTCGCTACGGGATCTGCAAAACCGCTGCCATGCCAGCGTGCAAATGGAGCAGTTCCGCCCGAACATCGTGGTCACCGGCGCGCAGCCGTGGGAAGAGGACACCTGGAAGGTGATTCGTATTGGCAGCGTCATTTTTGATGTGGTCAAACCCTGCAGCCGCTGCATCTTTACCACCATCAGCCCGGAAAAAGGACAGAAGCACCCGTCCGGCGAGCCGCTGAAAACCCTGCAATCATTCCGCACCGCGCAGGATAACGGCGACGTGGATTTCGGCCAGAACCTTATTCCCCGCAGCAGCGGTGTGATCCGCGTGGGCGACGAGGTTGAGATCCTGACCACGGGTCCGGGTAAAGTCTACGGCCCGGGAGCGACGGACGAAGAAGAAGAGATTCCAGATACCCAGCCGCAAAGCGCGGTGACGCTGCAGTGGCAGGAGAAGACCCTGAACGGCAATAATCAGCAGATTTTACTGGAGCAGCTTGAGCAGGCGGGTATTCGCATCCCTTACTCCTGCCGGGCGGGCATTTGCGGTAGCTGTCGGATTACGCTGGTAGAGGGGGAAGTGAGCGCCCTGAAGAAATCGGCGATTGGCAACGACGGCACCATTTTGTGCTGTAGCTGCGTGCCGAAAACCTCGCTGCGGCTGGCGCCTTAAACCGCCTGTTCGAGGCTGTAGGCTTCCAGGCGGAGCTGCGGTCTCAGGCGGTCGTTCATTACCTTGATCGCATCCCCCAGCTGCATAGTACGCCCGGCTATCACCACGCCGGGCTGCGCCAGCAGACAGAGCGTGGCATTTTCGCCCGGCTCAACCACCAGCAAACTCACCTCTTCCGCCGTATCGCTCAGGCTCACGCAGGCGGCATCACCCGTTACCGGGCTCCAGGCCTGGCTATGCGCGAGAAAGTGCCAGCTTTTTGGCATCTGCGGTTTCAGGAAGCGGATAGCAACTAAGGCGTTTAGCACCAGTTCGGCGCGCTGTTCTGCAGAGAGGTCCAGATCGCGGCACTTCTCGTCGAAAGAGAAATAGAGCGCGGCATCGTCAACACAAAAGCCGGCGGGGGCGAAAGCATCGGGGGTTAACATTCGGCGGGCAAAACGAGAGCGGAACAGCATACCGTTGGCGAGATCGAGCATCATGCGATCGTGTTCATCACAATAATACCAGCGCCAGTTATCGTCAGGTTTAATACGCATTTGCCTCTCCCGTCCCCGAAACGTCCTGTCGTAATAAAGTCCTTATTACCGCTTCGCTTTTATTAGTTCAATAATCAAAGACCACAATGTCTAAATTAGCAACAGTCCCGGAATATAAAACAACCAGAGCCGGAAATAAAGCCCTGGTTGCCATATTGCGCCGAAGGTTAGAGGTAATTAACGATTTCTTTTATCAGCGGTGGGCCTTTGAAAATAAAACCTGAATAGATTTGTACAAGCGAAGCGCCAGCGGCCATTTTTTCTCGCGCGGCGATAACCGAATCGATTCCGCCTACGCCAATAATGGGCAGCTGACCTTTTAATTCTGCCGACAGGCGGCGAATAATCTCTGTGCTTTTTAATTGTACCGGTCGGCCGCTTAAACCTCCCGCTTCGTTACAATGCTTCATGCCCTGCACAAGAGAGCGATCCAGGGTGGTATTTGTGGCGATAACACCATCAATATTATGGCGAAGTAGACTGTCGGCTACCTGGATCAATTCTTCTTCAGAAAGATCCGGCGCGATCTTCACCGCCACCGGCACATATTTATGGTGCAGTGCCTGCAGCTCTTGCTGCTTATTTTTTATTGCCGTTAAGAGATCGTCGAGGGCTTCGCCATATTGCAGAGAGCGCAGCCCCGGCGTATTTGGCGACGAGATATTTATCGCGATATATCCGGCGTAGGCATAGACTTTTTCCATACAAATCAGATAGTCATCTTTGCCCTGCTCTACCGGGGTATCTTTATTTTTGCCGATATTGATGCCCAATACGCCATCGAAATGGGCTTTTTTGACGTTCTCAACCAGGTTGTCCACCCCGAGGTTGTTGAACCCCATGCGGTTGATCAACCCTTCGGCTTCTACCAGACGGAACAGGCGAGGTTTGTCGTTACCCGGCTGAGGGCGCGGGGTGACGGTGCCGATCTCGATCGATCCAAAACCCATGGCGCCAAGCGCGTCGATGCACTCGCCGTTTTTGTCCAGCCCGGCCGCCAGTCCCAGCGGATTTTTAAAGGTTAAGCCCATGCACTGCACTGGCTTATCCATCACTTTCTGGCGCACCAGCGCTGCCAGCGGCGTGCCGGTAATGCGATGTAATTGCTGGAAGGTCAACTCATGAGCGCGCTCTGGATCGAGCTGAAAAAGGGCTTTACGAACGAAGGGGTAGTACATGAACTCTCCTGGATTCCCGGTGTGCAAACCGGGGGCGTATTATGTTCGATCGCAGCGGGAAAGGGAATTGACCTTTAGCAAAAAAAGCGCTGTCTGGCGCAATCGTTTACTTTGCTCCCTTCCCTTTATTCATTTTTCGGCATTTCACTTGCGGATAAATCATTTAGTGGAATAAGCGGGCGGTGACACACTCAATGCAAATGTTATCAATGTTAGTTAAAAGCAAACAATTGGTTATAAGGAGCATGTATGCGCGTCATCACTCTGGCCGGAAGTCCGCGTTTTCCCTCGCGTTCCAGCGCCCTGTTGGAATATGCCCGTGAACAACTTACGTCGCTGGATATTGAAGTGTGCCACTGGAATTTACACAACTTCGCGCCAGAGGATCTGCTCTATGCCCGCTTCGATAGCCCGGCGCTGAAAACCCTGACCGAACAGCTGAAAAGCGCGGATGGATTAATTGTCGCGACGCCCGTCTATAAGGCGTCGTTCTCCGGGGCGTTAAAAACCCTGCTCGACCTGCTGCCCGAGCGCGCGCTGGAGGGCAAAGTGGTGCTGCCGCTGGCGACCGGCGGCACGGTGGCCCATCTGCTGGCGGTAGATTACGCCCTGAAGCCGGTGCTCAGCGCGTTGAAGGCCCAGGAGATCCTGCACGGCGTCTTTGCCGACGACTCGCAGGTGATTGATTACCAGCATAAACCGCAGTTTACCCCCAACCTGCAAACCCGCCTCGACGGCGCGCTGGAGACCTTCTGGCAGGCGCTGCATCGCCGTGACGTGCAGGTTCCCGCTTTTGGCCATCTGAAAGGAGTCGCCCATGTTTGAAACCCTTACCCGGATTAGCCTCGCCGGCCTGCTGGCCCTGACCGGTCTGGCATATGCCGCAGAGCCAGCCCCGGAAAGCCTGCGTATCGGCTATCAGAAAGGCAGCGTCAGCATGGTGCTGGCCAAAAGCCACCAGATGCTGGAAAAACGCTATCCCAATACCAAATTTTCCTGGGTGGAATTTCCTGCCGGGCCGCAGATGCTGGAGGCGCTGAACGTCGGCAGCATCGATCTTGGCAGTACGGGTGATATTCCGCCGATCTTCGCCCAGGCCGCCGGTGCGGACCTGGTGTACGTGGGCGTGGAGCCGCCGAAGCCGAAAGCGGAAGTGATCCTGGTGGCGGAAGATAGCCCGATTAAAACCGTGGCCGATCTCAAAGGGCGAAAAGTGGCCTTCCAGAAAGGCTCCAGCTCGCACAATCTGCTGCTGCGTGCGCTCCAGCAGGCGGGCCTGACCTTCAAAGATATTCAGCCGGTGTATCTCTCTCCGGCGGATGCCCGCGCGGCCTTCCAGCAGCACAGCGTCGACGCCTGGGCCATCTGGGACCCCTACTACTCCGCCGTGCTGCTGCAGGGTGGCGTAAAAGTGCTGAAAGATGGCGAAACCCTGAAACAGACCGGCTCTTTCTATCTGGCCGCGCGTCCGTATGCCCAACAGAATGGCGACTTTATTCAGGGAGTGCTGAATACCTTCAGCGAAGCGGATGGCCTCACCCTGAGCAAGCGCCAGGAGAGTATTGCCCTACTGGCGAAAACCATGGGCCTGCCGGAGCCGGTGATCGCCACCTATTTTGACCATCGGCCGCCGACGGTTATCAAACCGGTGGATGCCCATACCGCCGCGCTGCAACAGCAGACCGCCGACCTCTTCTATGACAATCGCCTGGTACCGAAAAAAATCGATATTCGCGACCGTATCTGGCAACCCACTGCGCTGAAAGGAGCTAAATCATGAGTCTGAATCTGTTCTGGTTTTTACCTACCCATGGTGATGGACACTATCTTGGCACCGAAGAGGGCTCGCGCCCGGTTGACCACGCCTATCTCCAGCAGATTGCCCAGGCGGCGGACCGGATTGGCTTTACCGGAGTGCTGATCCCCACCGGGCGCTCCTGCGAGGATGCCTGGCTGGTGGCGGCCTCGATGATCCCTGTGACCCAGCGGCTGAAGTTCCTCGTCGCCCTGCGCCCGAGCGTGACCTCCCCGACCGTGGCAGCGCGTCAGGCCGCCACCCTGGATCGCTTATCGAACGGTCGCGCCCTGTTCAACCTGGTGACCGGCAGCGATCCGCAGGAGCTGGCGGGAGACGGCGTCTTTTTAGATCACAGCGAGCGCTACGAAGCCTCGGCCGAATTTACCCGCGTCTGGCGTCGTCTGCTGGAGGGGGAAACCGTCACCTTTGAGGGCAAACATATTCACGTACGTGATGCGAAGCTCTACTTCCCGCCTGTTCAGCAGCCGCGTCCGCCGCTCTATTTCGGCGGCTCGTCGGACGTGGCGCAGGACCTGGCCGCCGAGCAGGTGGACCTTTACCTCACCTGGGGCGAACCGCCGGAGCTGGTGAAAGAGAAGATTGCCCAGGTGCGCGCCAAAGCAGCGGCGCATGGCCGCAGCGTGCGTTTTGGCATTCGTCTGCACGTGATTGTGCGCGAAACCAACGCCGAGGCGTGGCAGGCCGCCGACCGCCTGATCGCCCATCTGGACGAGGAGACCATCGCTAAAGCGCAGGCCGCCTTCGCGAAGACCGACTCCGTCGGGCAGCACCGGATGGCTTCGTTGCACAACGGCAAGCGCGAAAACCTCGAAATCAGCCCGAACCTGTGGGCGGGCGTAGGCCTGGTGCGCGGCGGCGCGGGTACGGCGCTGGTGGGGGATGGCCCGACCGTGGCGGCGCGCATTAATGAGTACGCGGCGTTAGGCATCGACAGCTTTATTCTTTCCGGCTATCCGCACCTGGAGGAGGCGTACAAAGTAGGTGAACTGCTCTTCCCGCACTTGGACGTAGCCATTCCCGAGGTCCCCCAGCCGCAGCGTTTACAGCTGCAGGGCGAAGCGGTGGCAAACGAGTTTATTCCGCGCAAAGTCGCCCAGAGCTAAGGAGGCGCCATGGCACACCCTTCGCAAAAATGGCTGCTGCGCATCGCCCCCTGGCTGCTGCCGGTTGGTATTATTATCGTCTGGCAGCTGGCGTCGTCCGTCGGCTGGCTCTCGAGCCGCATCCTGCCCTCTCCGGAGGGCGTCGTTGAGGCGTTCTGGACGCTGAGCGCCAGCGGCGAGCTGTGGCAGCATCTGGCTATCAGCTCCTGGCGGGCGCTGATCGGTTTCTCCATCGGCGGATCTATTGGCCTGACGCTGGGGCTAATCAGCGGCCTCTCCCGCTGGGGCGAGCGCCTGCTGGACACCTCCATCCAGATGCTGCGCAACGTGCCGCACCTAGCGCTTATCCCGCTGGTGATCCTGTGGTTCGGCATCGATGAAAGCGCCAAAATTTTCCTCGTCGCCCTCGGGACCCTGTTCCCGATCTATATCAATACCTGGCACGGCATCCGCAATATCGATCGCGGGCTGGTGGAGATGGCGCGCAGCTACGGCCTCTCCGGCTTTGCCCTGTTCATCCACGTGATCCTGCCGGGCGCCCTCCCCTCCATTATGGTGGGGGTGCGTTTCGCCCTGGGCCTGATGTGGCTGACGCTTATCGTAGCGGAGACCATCTCGGCCAATTCCGGGATCGGCTACCTGGCGATGAACGCCCGCGAATTCCTGCAAACCGACGTGGTGGTGGTGGCTATCGTTCTTTATGCCCTGCTCGGCAAACTCGCCGACGTCAGCGCCCTGTGGCTGGAACGGCTCTGGCTGCGCTGGAATCCGGCCTACGCGAAAAAAGAGGCACATGCATGAATACAGCACGTTTAAACCAGGGTACACCGCTGTTGCTGAATGGGGTAAGCAAACGCTACGGCGCCAATACCATTCTGAACGGCCTGGATCTGCACATTCCTGCCGGGCAGTTTGTGGCGGTGGTGGGCCGCAGCGGCGGTGGCAAAAGCACCCTGCTGCGCCTGCTTGCCGGGCTGGAGCGCCCCAACGACGGCGAGCTGCTGGCCGGGAATACGCCGCTGGCGGACATTCAGGACGATACCCGGATGATGTTCCAGGACGCGCGCCTGCTGCCGTGGAAAACGGTTATCGATAACGTTGGCCTGGGGCTGAAAGGGAGCTGGAAGGCTGAAGCGACGCGGGCGCTGGCCGCGGTGGGGCTGGAGAACCGAGCCCAGGAGTGGCCGGCTGCGCTCTCCGGCGGGCAGAAGCAGCGCGTGGCGCTGGCGCGAGCGTTGATCCATCGTCCGGGCCTGCTGCTGCTGGATGAACCTCTGGGGGCGCTGGACGCCCTGACGCGGATCGAGATGCAGGATTTGATCGTCTCGCTCTGGCAGGAGCACGGCTTTACGGTGCTGCTGGTAACCCATGACGTGAGCGAAGCCGTGGCGATGGCCGATCGGGTGCTGCTGATTGAAGAGGGGAAAATCGGGCTGGATCTGACGGTGGATCTTCCTCGTCCTCGCCGGACGGGGTCGGCGCGGCTGGCCGAACTGGAAGCCCAGGTGCTGGAGCGGGTGATGAGGCGGGGGGTAACGGAGCGGGTGTTGATTACGGCGAATGCCTGATGCCCTCTCCCACAGGGAGAGGAGAAAACACAAAAAAAACGGCAACCCAGGTTGCCGTTTTGCTTTTACTACCTGCCCGCCGGGCTTTTTTTACGTCAGGCCAGCGCTTTAGCGATCTTCTCGTACAGATCGCCCGAGAGGTTCTCCAGCCCTTTCAACTGCTCCAGCGCGGCGCGCATCTTCGCCTGACGCGCATCGTCATAGCGTTTCAGGCGGATCAGCGGCTCAATCAGGCGTGATGCCACCTGCGGGTTACGGCGGTTCAGCTCGGTAAGCATCTCCACCATAAACTGATAGCCGCTGCCGTCTTCGGCGTGGAAGGCCGCCGGGTTGCTGCTGGCAAAGGCGCCAATCAGCGAGCGGACGCGGTTCGGGTTGCTCATGGTGAACGAGCGGTGGTTCAGCATGGCGCGAACCTTGCTCAGGGCATCAGCGGCCGGGCTGGTAGCCTGCAGAATGAACCACTTATCCATCACCAGACCATCCTGATGCCATTTGTCGTCATACGCCTGCATCAGCGCATCGCGGCACGGCAGTTCCGCGGCCACGCTTGCCGCCAGCGCCGCCAGGGCGTCGGTCATGTTGTCCGCCGTGCGGTACTGCTCGCTCACCAGACGATCCGCCAGCGCGCGCTCGCCAAAGGCCAGATAGCGCAGGCAGGTATTGCGCAGGGAACGCTTACCGATATCGGCATACTCTACGCGATAGGCGTCGAGCTTGTTGGCGTTGTAGATGACCAGGAACTCGTCCGCCAGCTCGGCGGCCAGGGTGCGGGTCAGGGCTTCACGCACGGCAACAATAGCGATCGGATCGATGATATCGAACAGCTCGGCGATCTCCGTCACCGACGGCAGGGTCAGGATTTCGGCCGCCAGCGCCGGATCGATATGTTCATCCAGCAGAATGGCGCGGAAGGCATCCGCAACGTGTACTGGCACCGACAGCGGCTGGCCCTGCTGGTGGCGGTTGACGTTCAGTTTGATGTAGGTAGCCAGCAGGCTCTGGGCCGCGTCCCAGCGGGAGAAGTCGTTGCGGGCGTGGCGCATCAGGAAAGTCAGCTGCTGATCGCTCCACTTATATTCCAGCTTCACAGGAGCGGAGAATTCGCACAGCAGCGCTGGCACCGGCTGGAAGTAGACGTTATCAAACACAAAGGTCTGTTCGGCCTGGGTGATGTTCAGCACGTTATGCACCGGATGACCGCCTTTTTGCAGCGGGATAACTTTGCCTTCGTTGTCATAAAGTTCAATGGCAAACGGAATGTGCAGCGGGAACTTCTCCTCCTGCTCGGCCGTCGGCGGCGTGCGCTGGCTGATGGTCAGGGTGTACTGCTCGGTCTCCGGATTGTAATCGTCTTTGACGGTGACAATCGGCGTACCGGCCTGGCTATACCAGCGGCGGAAGTGGGAGAGATCCACGTTCGAGGCATCTTCCATCGCCTGCACGAAGTCGTCGCATGTGGCGGCGCTGCCGTCGTGACGCTCAAAGTACAGCTGCATCCCTTTCTGGAAGTTCTCTTCCCCCAGCAGGGTGTGGATCATGCGGATGATTTCGGCCCCTTTCTCATACACCGTCAGGGTGTAGAAGTTGTTCATCTCGATGACTTTATCCGGGCGAATCGGGTGCGCCATCGGGCTGGCGTCTTCGGCAAACTGCAGGCCGCGCATAGTACGGACGTTGTTGATGCGGTTGACCGCGCGGGAGCCCAGATCGGAGCTGAACTCCTGATCGCGGAAGACGGTCAGCCCCTCTTTCAGGCTGAGCTGGAACCAGTCGCGGCAGGTAACGCGGTTGCCGGTCCAGTTGTGGAAATATTCGTGGCCAATAACGCGCTCGATATCGAGATAATCTTTATCGGTGGCGGTATCGGTGCGAGCCAGCACATATTTGGAGTTAAAGACGTTAAGGCCCTTGTTCTCCATCGCGCCCATGTTAAAGAAGTCGACGGCGACAATCATATAGATGTCGAGATCGTACTCCAGGCCAAAACGCTCCTCGTCCCACTTCATGGAGTTGATCAGGGAGGTCATCGCCCAGGGGGCACGGTCGAGATTACCGCGATCGACGAAGAGTTCCAGCGCCACGTCGCGGCCGGAGCGGGTTTTAAAGGTATCGCGCAGCACGTCGAAATCGCCCGCCACCAGCGCAAACAGGTAGCAGGGTTTCGGGAAGGGATCCTGCCACTGAACCCAGTGACGGCCATTCTCCAGATCGCCTTCGCCCACGCGGTTACCGTTGGAGAGCAGGAACGGGTATTTGGTTTTATCGGCGATAATTTTGGTAGTAAAACGCGCCAGCACATCCGGGCGATCCAGGTACCAGGTAATATGGCGGAAACCTTCAGCTTCGCACTGGGTGCACAGGGCTTCTCCGGACTGGTACAGCCCTTCCAGCGCAGTATTGGCCGCCGGGCTGATTTCAGTAACGATGCGCAGGGTAAAACGTTCCGGCAGGCCGTCAATCACCAGCTGGCCATTCTCTTCTTTATAGTTGTTCCAGGCTTCATCGTTGACCTGCACGGAGACCAGGGTTAAATCTTCACCCTCCAGGCGCAGCGGAACCGCCGTCGCGCTTTGGCGTGCCACCTGGCTTACGGCCGTGACGACGGTTTTAGTGGCATCCAGGTCAAAAGTCAGATCGATATCGCTAATCAGGTATTCCGGCGCACGGTAGTCGTGGCGGTATTTGGCTTGTGGCTGTTGTGTCATAGAAAACCTTTTGCATCGTTTGTCGAATATCGAATCCAGTCTATTCCTGTTGCCTGGATCGCGCTACGCAGAATCTTCATCTTTTCAGCGACAAACACCCTTTTTGATACATTTCTATAACATGGGCACGAAATGCCCTCGACCCCAAAGTGAGCTTATGGTGTGATCGGGGTTCAATAAATCACTAAACAAGGTATACTCCGGAGTTGTTTATTGTACTAAACGCTCCTGTGAGAGGACGCTACAGCGCACCTATGACTCGATTCGCTTCTCCTGTTCTGCATACGTTGCTGGATACCGATGCGTATAAACTGCACATGCAGCAAGCCGTTTTCCACCATTACTACAATGTACAGGTAGCGGCGGAATTTCGCTGTCGTGGTGACGAGCTCCTCGGCATCTATGCTGATGCTATCCAGGAGCAGGTCAACGCCATGCAACATCTGACGTTGCAGGACGACGAATATCACTGGCTCTCTGGCCTGCCCTTCTTTAAAGAAGATTACCTGAACTTCCTGCGTGATTTTCGCTATAACCCCGATCAGGTGACCATCACCAACGTTAACGGCAAGCTGGATATCCGCCTTGCTGGCCCCTGGCGGGAAGTGATCATGTGGGAGGTGCCGCTGCTGGCGGTGATTAGCGAGCTGGTGCACAGCTACCGCACGCCCGATGCGGGCGTCGCGCAGGCGCTGGCAACGCTGGAAGAGAAGCTGGTGGATTTCTCTCACCTGACGGAGGGGCTGGATCTCTCCCGCTTCCGCCTGATGGATTTCGGCACCCGCCGTCGTTTCTCCCGCGAGGTGCAACAGGCAATCGTAGAGCGCCTGCAGCAGGAGCCCTGGTTTGTCGGCACCAGCAACTATGACCTGGCGCGCCGCCTGAACCTGACGCCAATGGGTACCCAGGCGCACGAATGGTTCCAGGCGCATCAGCAAATCAGCCCGGATCTCGCTACCAGCCAGCGCGCTGCGCTGGCCGCGTGGCTTGAAGAGTATCCGGATCAGCTGGGTATCGCCCTCACCGACTGCATCACCATGGACGCCTTCCTGCGCGACTTCGGCCCCGAATTTGCCGGGCGCTATCAGGGCCTGCGCCATGACTCAGGCGATCCGGTGGAATGGGGTGAAAAAGCCATTGCCCATTACCAGAAACTCGGCATCGATCCACTTAATAAAGTGCTGGTCTTCTCCGATAATCTGGATCTGCGCAAAGCGGTCGATCTCTATCGCCATTTCTCATCCAGAGTGAACCTGAGCTTCGGCATTGGCACCCGTCTGACCTGCGATATCCCCCAGGTGAAACCCCTGAATATTGTTATCAAACTGGTGGAATGTAACGGCAAACCGGTGGCAAAACTGTCGGACAGCCCGGGCAAAACGATCTGCCATGACAAAGCCTTTGTGCGCGCCCTGCGGGAAGCCTTTGACCTGCCGCAGGTAAAAAAAGCCAGCTAATCCCTTGCGGGAGCCTTACCGGCTCCCCTCTTCCCAATTATTTCTTATTTCTTCTCTTTTGATTGCGAAATCTGCTTGTCTGATGGCGGATGCCAGGTAACATAGATATCCCCCCATCATGGGTGGACAAGTATCTATTTTTTCCGACTAATTACAGAGAGAATATTATGAGCGTTGTGCCTGTAGCCGACGTACTCCAGGGCCGTGTCGCCGTTGACAGTGAAGTCACCGTGTGCGGATGGGTACGTACCCGCCGAGATTCTAAAGCTGGCATCTCCTTCCTCGCCGTCTATGACGGTTCCTGCTTTGATCCTGTACAGGCCGTCATTAATAATTCTCTGCCCAATTACAATGACGACGTTCTGCACCTGACCACCGGCTGTTCCGTGATTGTCACCGGCACCGTGGTCGCCTCTCCGGGCCAGGGTCAGAGCTTTGAACTGCAGGCGACCTCTGTGGAAGTGACCGGCTGGGTTGAAGATCCAGATACCTATCCGATGGCGGCAAAACGTCACAGCATTGAGTATCTGCGTGAAGTGGCCCACCTGCGTCCGCGTACCAACATGATTGGCGCCGTGGCGCGCGTGCGTCATACCCTGGCGCAGGCGCTGCACCGCTTCTTTGACGAGCAGGGCTATTTCTGGGTCTCCACGCCGCTTATCACCGCCTCCGATACCGAAGGTGCCGGCGAAATGTTCCGCGTCTCGACGCTGGATATGGAAAACCTGCCGCGCACGCCGGAAGGCAAAGTGGATTACGACAAAGACTTCTTCGGTAAAGAGGCCTTCCTGACCGTATCCGGCCAACTTAACGGCGAAACCTACGCCTGCGCGCTGTCCAAAATCTACACCTTCGGCCCGACCTTCCGTGCGGAAAACTCCAACACCAGCCGCCACCTGGCGGAGTTCTGGATGCTGGAGCCTGAAGTGGCCTTCGCCAACCTGGATGACGTCGCCGGTCTGGCTGAAGCGATGCTGAAATATGTCTTCAAAGCCGTTCTTGACGAGCGCGCGGATGACATGAAGTTCTTCGCCGAGCGCGTGGACAGCGATGCCGTAGCGCGTCTTGAACGTTTCGTTTCCGCTGATTTCGCGCAGGTCGATTATACCGACGCGGTCGCCATCCTGGAAAAATGCGGTGAGAAGTTCGAGAACCCGGTTTACTGGGGCGTTGACCTGGCTTCCGAGCACGAGCGTTACCTGGCCGAGAAGCACTTCAAAGCGCCGGTGGTAGTGAAAAACTACCCGAAAGACATTAAGGCCTTCTATATGCGCCTTAACGAAGACGGTAAAACCGTTGCGGCGATGGACGTGCTGGCCCCGGGTATTGGTGAGATCATCGGTGGTTCCCAGCGTGAAGAGCGTCTGGATGTGCTGGATGCGCGTATGGAAGAGATGGGTCTTAACCCGGCCGATTACAGCTGGTATCGCGACCTGCGTCGTTACGGTACCGTGCCGCACTCCGGCTTCGGTCTGGGCTTCGAACGTCTGATCGCCTACGTCACCGGCGTTCAGAACGTGCGCGACGTGATCCCGTTCCCACGTACACCGCGTAACGCCTCCTTCTAAAGCATTATTGCAAAATGGCCAGCCGATGCTGGCCATTATTTTATCCTGCAATGTCAACTTTCGTCAGTTGAACGTCAGCATCTTTAAAGTGCAACCCCGCCAAAAACACTCCAGTGTTACGTTTTGTTTCCGCGAAACATCTACAAACACAAAATAAACCACAATCTTATTGCGCCTAATACTTTTCTGAAGCATTAGCACAAAATTTGCACACTTTCACGGCAGTCTGGATGTCTGTTACTCATGATAAGAAAATCTATTTTGCGATCCCCGCAGGGATAAGAAAAGCCGTTAGCTAAAATTAAGATAAGCAATTCATATAGATAGAAATAAATACGCTTTAATTTTCGCCAGGCAGCTCTGAAGTTTGAGATGCTTCACAAAGTTCCTCAAAATACATATTTAGTTACACATAATTTCTTTTTGTAACCAACTCTTGAAGTTTGTAGCACTTTCAGGCTAGCGAAACGTATGTTTGAATGGAAAGATGCCTGTCAGACACAAAAAGACACCAAACTCTCATCAATAGTTCCGGAAATATTTATTGACAGAATTTATTGGCGGCAGTGGCGAGTGTTATAAAAAAAAACCAATGAGGGTAATAAATAATGATGAAGCGCAACATCCTGGCAGTGGTTATCCCTGCTCTGCTGGTAGCCGGTGCAGCAAACGCTGCAGAAATCTATAACAAAGCCGGTAACAAATTAGACCTGTACGGTAAGGTTGTAGGTGAGCATGACTTCGTAACCTCTGGTGATGACACCGGCAGCAACGACAGCACCTATGCTCAGATTGGCTTCAAAGGCGAAACTCAGATCAACGACCAGCTGACCGGTTACGGCCAGTGGGAATACCGTGCCCTGGCAAGCGGCGAAGAGAGCGGCGGCCAGTCCCAGCGTACTCGTCTGGCATTTGCCGGCCTGAAAATTGCTGACGCAGGCTCCATCGACTATGGCCGTAACTACGGTATCGCGTACGACGTTGACGCTTACACCGATATGGCACCCTCTTTCTCTGGTATGACCTGGGCGAACTACGCTGACAACTTCATGACCGGCCGTACCTCTGGCGTTCTGACCTACCGTAACTCCAACTTCTTCGGTCTGGCTGATGGCCTGAACTTCGGCCTGCAGTACCAGGGTAAAAACGACCGTGACAACGCGCTGACCTCTAACGGCGACGGCGTGGGCTACTCTCTGGGCTACGACTTCGCTGAAGGCTTCAGCGTGATCGGTGCTTACTCCAACGCTGACCGTACTAACCGCCAGGAAGGTCTGAACCTGGTTAATGATGCAGGCGAAATCACTCGTGGCAGCGCCCGCGGCGGCCGTGCGGAAACCTGGGGTGTGGGTCTGAAATATGACGCCAACAACATCTACCTGGCGACCACCTACGCAGAAACCCGCAATACTACCCGTGAAGCAGACGGCACCTTTGCTAACAAAACGCAGAACTTCGAAGCCATCGCTCAGTACCAGTTCGACTTCGGTCTGCGTCCGTCCCTGGCCTACGTTGTGTCTCGCGGTAAAGACCTGGCAGCAACGACCGACGGCTCATTTGGCGGCGGCAGCGAAGATCTGCAGAAGTTTGTTGAAATCGGTGCAACTTACTACTTCAACAAAAACTTCAACATCTTTGTTGACTACCAGCTGAACCTGATCGATGACAACGACTACAGCCGCAACGTTGGCATCGTCAACGGTAAAGACGACCAGGTTGCTTTAGCAGTAACTTACCAGTTCTAATTGCACGACCTCCTCGTTATATGCTGATAAAAACAGGGCTACGGCCCTGTTTTTTTATAGCTGAAAAGCCGGTCACCCCCGCTTGCCATCACACTCTGTTTCTTTTTGTCGCAAACGGTTGGCAATTGATAAATCTCCCGTTACCCTGATACGCAACGCCCTTCTGTCATCAAAATGGAACCTCGTCATGTTTGAGAACATTACCGCCGCCCCTGCCGACCCAATTCTGGGCCTGGCCGATCTGTTTCGTGCCGATAACCGCCCAGGCAAAATCAACCTCGGTATTGGTGTTTATAAAGATGAAACCGGCAAAACCCCGGTGCTGACCAGCGTTAAAAAAGCTGAGCAGTATTTGCTGGAAAATGAAAACACCAAAAACTACCTCGGCATCGACGGTATTCCGGAATTTGGCCGCTGCACGCAGGAGCTGCTGTTCGGCAAAGGCAGCGAAATCATCAGCAACAAACGCGCGCGTACTGCCCAGACCCCGGGCGGCACCGGCGCGCTGCGCGTAGCGGCGGATTTCCTCGCAAAAAACACCAGCGTTAAAACCGTCTGGGTGAGCAACCCAAGCTGGCCGAACCACAAAAGCGTCTTTAACTCTGCTGGCCTCGAAGTGCGTGAATACGCTTACTACGACGCGGCAAACCACACCCTGGACTTTGACGGCCTGCTGGCAAGCCTGAACGACGCCCAGGCGGGTGACGTGGTGCTGTTCCACGGCTGCTGCCACAACCCGACCGGTATCGATCCTACGCTTGAGCAGTGGGAACAGCTGGCGAAACTCTCCGTTGAGAAGGGCTGGCTGCCGCTGTTTGACTTTGCCTACCAGGGCTTTGCCCGCGGCCTGGAAGAGGACGCAGAAGGTCTGCGCGCGTTCGCGGCGGTACATAAAGAGCTGATCGTTGCCAGCTCCTACTCCAAGAACTTTGGTCTGTACAATGAGCGCGTAGGCGCCTGTACCCTGGTCGCGGCAGATACCGACATCGTTGACCGCGCGTTCAGCCAGATGAAATCCGTTATCCGCGCTAACTACTCCAACCCACCGGCACACGGCGCTTCCGTGGTGGCAACTATTCTCAGCAACGACGCCCTGCGCGCTATCTGGGAACAGGAGCTGAACGAGATGCGTGAGCGCATCCAGCGTATGCGTCTGCTGTTCGTCAATACCCTGGCGGAGAAAGGGGCGAATCGCGACTTCAGCTTTATCATTAAGCAGAACGGTATGTTCTCATTCAGCGGCCTGACCAAAGAGCAGGTGCTGCGTCTGCGTGAAGAGTTTGGTGTCTATGCGGTTGCGTCTGGCCGCGTTAACGTGGCAGGTATGACGCCGGATAACATGGCGCCGCTGTGCGAAGCCATTGTTGCTGTGCTGTAAGAGATTGCCAAAAATAAAGCCCGCTGCTGCGGGCTTTTTTATGCCTGATTACCAGACCGGCATCTCATCCTGAAGGAAGGGATTATGCAGACGCTCATAGCCCAGCGTCGACATCGGGCCGTGCCCGGGAATAAAGGTCACATCATCGCCTAACGGCAACAGCTTCTCTTTAATGGCTTTAATAAGCTGATTGTGATCGCCTCGCGGGAAATCGCTGCGCCCTACGCCACCTTTGAAAATGACATCGCCGGAGACCAGCAGGCGGGATGCGTTATCAAAGAAGACGATGTGCCCCGGCGTATGTCCCGGACAGTGCAGCACCGCTAATTTTACATTACCAACGCTGACGCTCTCGCCTTCGTTCAGCCAGCGATCGGGCGTCAACGGCTGACACTCATCGAGACCAAACATCCGGCTCTGGGCAGGTAACCCCTGTAGCCAGAACTCATCCTCTTTTTCCGGGCCGATAATCGGTACAGCATAGTGCTGCGCCAGCTCTGCCGCCGCGCCTACGTGATCGAGATGACCATGCGTCAGCAGGATCTGGGTCAGGGTCACGCCAGAGTCGGTGACCTCCTGTTTGATCTTCTCCGCGTCGCCGCCGGGATCGACCAGAGCCGCCAGACGGGTTTGCTCACACCAGATTAATGAACAGTTTTGCGAGAAAGCGGTAACCGGAATAATACGATAGTTCATACTGCCCCTGAGTTTGTTATTACCAGTGCCGGACCGGACCGGTATCAATATGCACAAAGTTGCTGCTTGGGTAGTATCCTACACCACCAGCGCGCATAGATAACGCTGCTTTGCGAACATTGGCTAACGAAACGCCTTCAATATGGAAGTCCATCGCCTGCCCTTTGGTGTGGTAGCTTTTTTTTGCTACCCCGCGGCTGTGGGCGCGAAGTTCATTGTTGGTATCAAGGGAGCGATAGCCAGAAACCAGCTGAACCGGTTTACGGGTGCCTAACAGGCCCTGCAGGCGGAAAAGCTGATCGAATAGCGAGGGGTCGATGGCTTTTATTTTATTCGCGCGGAAATCACGGAAAAAATGGTTTAGTTTTGCTAATTCATCCTGAATATAGCCTCTGCCATCAAAAAACTCGGCCTTAATTGACTCACCTGTATGCAGGTTGTTTAGCGTCAAAATACGCGGGCGAGGTGTCGAGAGGGTGGCAAACGCTGGCGTGGGTAAGAGAGCTGCGCCCAGCGCAACGCCCCCAAATGCCAGCAATTTGCGGCGATTAGCGTCGAATTTGTCCATGATAATCAGGTCTACAGGTCAGTGTTATCGTTTATATGCACTTCAGCGCACGTTGGGCACCTTACCGGGCTATAAAGCCAACGTCAAGGTACCCAAACCCAGGAAAACAGGGGCTTTCAGCGGTATAGCCCCCGTTTCAACAAAAGTTACGACAACAGAGTTTTCCGAACTACTTCATTTACCTGATTAATTGTTCGGCTTTAGGCAGGATTTGTGCGCCAGATCGCGAGATCGCATCATAATTGTAAATATCTGTGCGGTACGTAGTGCGGCCATCTTTATCCACGAAGGCGGTCAGATAGTACAGATTAACCGGAATATTCTGGCGGATATTTACATAACGCGTATCACCCTGCTTCAGCGCATCGGAGATCCGAGTGTCATTCCAGCCGGCATCCTGTAACAACATATTCGCCAGTTCTGACGCTTTATTTACCCGAACACAGCCAGAGCTGAGCGCGCGGACATCTTTCTGGAACAGGTTGTGGTTTGGCGTATCGTGAAGATAGATCGCATCCGAGCTTGGCATATTGAATTTATAGCGGCCCAGTGAGTTATGCGCGCCCGGTGCCTGCTGGAAACGGAACGGCAGGTTGGAAGGGGTAATGGTTTCCCAATCCACCTGCCAGGGATCGATAGTCTCTTTGCTGTTCCAGCCGCGCAGCACCGTATAATTATGGCGCTCAAGATAGCCAGGATCGTTTCTGAGCTTCGGCAGAATATCGTTACGCGCCAGGGTGGGCGGCACATTCCACGGCGGGTTGACCACCACGTTGTTCAGGGCGCTGCTCATCATGGGCGTTTTACGATCCGGTCGACCGACAATCACGCGCGATGCCAGTACCTCGTTACCGTTCTGGTAATAGACCAGCGAAAATGCCGGAATATTGACCATGATGCCGGTGGAGAGCGTACCCGGCAGCAGGCGCAGGCGCTGGATATTGAGCGCAAGCACCCCGGCGCGCTGGGCGGGCGTAAGGTTGAGCGCATCGCGGGTCGTCTGGCCGATCACCCCGTCGGCGCCCAGCCCCTGGCTGAGCTGGAAGGCTTTAACCGCCGCGACCAGCTCCCGATCGTAGGCCGCAGGCTTACGCGGTGCGGCCTGCGCTTTTTTACTGACTTCCGGCGCAGAGGGGCTGACCACCACGCTCTGGGGATCGTCTCCCGGCAGCGCAATTTTAGGTCCACCGTCCATCACGCCCGAGCGCTTAAGGATTTCACGCAGGGCGGGAACATCACTGCTCCACTGACCCGGACGCAGGGTAGCGGTGCCCTGCAGCTGCGGCCAGGGCTGCGTATCGGCGACCTGTGCCAGCAGGGACTGGTGCATCACCGCATATTGCGGATGCGTCGGGGCGAGGCTGGCAATAAACCGCGGCACGGTGCCGTTATCCAGCGCCAGTTGCCACTGGTTAATCACCGATAAAGGCGGCGTAGCGAGCCTGTAGGCTTTGCTGCTGTAGAGCCAGCGGTTGCCGTTGACCGGAATACCGGCCACGAACTGCAGATAGCCCATCATGGCGTCTGACAACACCACGTCCCGCGCCATACCGGTAACGGCCGGATCCGTCAGCAGCTCGACCCAGGTGGTGAACTGCGGCTGGAAACCGGCGATAGCCACTTCCGCCAGCTGCTGCTGGAAGGCCCGCACTGCGTCACGATCTTCCCACATGGGCTTCATGTCGCGAGCGGCATACAGCAATGTCAGCTGGTTAATATAGGCCGGGGTATAACCCGCTGGCAGGTCCGTCAGCAGCTGCTGGCGCAGGTGTGCGGTATTGGTATCGGCAGGCAGGGGTCGGATCCCTGCCATAATGGCAGTAGCCGGCGACTGGTCCAGCGGCTGCGACAAAATGGTCGGCTGCACACTCATGGTTGCAGAGCTATCCGTTGGTACCAGCTCGGGCTCATCGGCCCACGCCAGTGACAGTGGAGCAATTATTACGGCCAGGCACAGGCTTAATGCCGACAGCTGGCGATTACACATCATGTTAAGCAACATCCCTTGCCCCCTGTTTACTCTGTATGCGCCCACATCTGCAGGCTTTTTTACATTATAGGTAGGCATACCGTTATCGGCCTTACCTAATGTAAAGAAGCTTAAAGATATCGTAGCCGCGCGTACAGCTTCAAGAATAAAAAAAGGCGGCAAAATTGCCGCCTTCAGGTGTTTTCAGATTGTTCAGGAAGCATCCGCCGTGCCGGGGAAAGATTCCGGCGGCTGCGGCGCAAAACCACGCAGACCGACCACGTGCACATGCTCGCTGTTCTGGAAGACTTTACGCACCAGCTTGTAGGTAGTCCCTTTCTCCGGGCTGATGTTTTCCGGCGCCGCGATAATCAACTGCATATCGAGACGGTCGCAGAGCTCGAACAGGGTAGCGATAGAGCGCGCATCCAGACGGGCCGCTTCGTCGAGGAACAGCAGACGGCACGGCGAGATATCTTTGCCGCGCAGGCGGCGGGACTCATCTTCCCAGCTCTGCACGACCATCACCAGAATCGACATCCCGGTACCGATCGCTTCACCGGTAGAGAGCGCACCGGACTCGGCGCGCAGCCAGCCGTCGGAGCCGCGGTTAACTTCCACTTCCATCTCAAGATAGTTGCGGTAGTCCAGCAGCTCTTCACCGATGGTCTGCGGCGTGCGCTGGCCCATATCGATATGCGGGTTCAGACGTTGATAGAGCTTCGCCAGCGCTTCCGAGAAGGAGAGACGGTTGCTGTTGAACAGATCCTGGTGCTGCTCGTGCTGCTCGGAGAGAACATCCAGCAGCGTCGAGTGCGCTTCACGGACGTTGACGTTCAGGCGCACGCTGTTGACCTGGCCGAACGAAACGCTCTGTAGCCCCTGGTTGAGCTGACGAATACGGTTCTGCTCGCGCTGAATGGTTTTGCGAATGATATTCGCCACGCTGCGGGAGCTGATCGCCAGTTTTTGCTCGCGGGAGGTGAGCTCTTCGGTCAGGCGGCCGAGTTCGATCTCCATCTGTTCGATGGCTTCAACCGGGTCGTCGGTGCGGATAATATCCTGACGGATACGCTCGCGCAGGTGCTGGTACACCGCCACGAAGAACTGGATTTTGCGCTCCGGACGTTTGGGATCTTCGGACATGCGCAGCACATCGCGCAGGTGTTCGTTATCCGCCACCGCCAGACGCAGCGCACCGAGCGCCTTATCCGACATGGAGCGCAGTTCGTCACCGGAGAGGTACGCCAGCTCGCGACGGTGCAGGCGGCGTTCAACGCCGTTGTCTTTCACCATCCGCATCACCGCGCACCAGCCAGCCTTGGCGGTCACCACCTGCTCGCGCATCTCATGGTAATCACGCTCCAGCTTGCGCAGGCGACGGGTCAGGTTATCCATCTCCGCTTCACAGAAGGTGAGCGCTTTTTCCAGCTGATTGCGGCGGGCGCGGTTATTGCTGAGCTGAGCGTGCAGCTCGTCGCGACGAATGCGCGCCCGCTCCTCTGCCCCGCTATCGGCGCGCACGCCGATATCCTGCAGCTCTTTATGCAGATCGGCTAACAGCTCTTTTTTGGTGTCGTAGGAGCTTTTCAGCGATGCCAGTACCTGGTTGTACTGGTTCAGCTGGGCGGCATGGCCGCGCATCGCTTCGCGGGCGCGGGTACGTTCCGCTTCAGCCTGCTCCAGGCGCTGGCGCAGTTTTTCATTCAGATCGCTGTTGCCGCTCAGCATTTCGGCGGAGTCAGAGTAGCTGAAGTGCGCCCGGCGCTGGGCAACTTCTGCAAGGGCAAACGCCTGCTGGCGCGCTTCACGCTGCACCTGCTGCGAATACGCATAATCTTCTTTCAGCTGCTCAAACTGTTCCGGGTCGCTCTGCAGAACGGAGACCAGCGGTTCCAGCTTCGCCAGCTGGTTGCCATGCTGCTGCACAAAGCGCGCGGCTTCCTGCGCCTCATCAAGGCGTTCCTGAATCTCATCGACGCGATCGGCCAGCGTATCGTCCGCCAGCAGGTTCAGGCGCGGCAGAATGCGGTTCAGCGCCGCTACCCCCTCTTTTGCCTGCTCAAACTGCACCCGGCTCTGCTGGTTGTCATTCTCGTGGTTTGAGAGCGCACGCTCCAGCTCGCCGCGACGGGTGGTCAGCTTGCGGATTTCCGCCTCAGGGTCGGCTTCAAAAGCTACCGACAGATGGCTACCGATAAAGCGGCTGAAGGCCTGGTGCAGGCGCTGGGTTTTCTGGACATCAAACGACAGGGTGGCAAAACGTTCCGACAGGGTTTCACGTTCCGCATGCAGGCTTTCGATGCGGTTTTCACGCGCCGCGCGGCCAAACAGCGGCAGCGTCGGGAAGCGCGAGTAACGCCACTGGCGATCGGCGATTTTCACCACCACCGCTTTTTCCAGCTCATCCACGCTGAAGACGCTGTCATCAAAGGACTGCGGGTCCCCTTCGATCAGATAGAGATCTTCCGGACACTCCTCCAGCCCTTCCAGCTGATCGGCGATCAGCGACAGATCGGGCACCACGATGGCGTGACGGGACGGGCCATAGAGCGCAGAGAAGTAAGGCGCGTCTTCGAGGCTGACGTCGTCGTAAATTTCCGACAGCAGCACGCCGCCAAAACGTTCGGCCAGGGCATTCAGGCGCGCATCTTCGGCGCCACCCGGCTGGCTCAGGCGTTCGATCTCTTCGTCAACGGCGCGTTTGCGTGCCCCGACTTCGTCGCGCTCAACGATGGCTTCGCGCTCGCGCTCCAGCAGTTGTTGCAGGTATTCGGTAACTTCCTGGCCTGATTCAAAGGTCTCGCCGCACTGCTCGCTAAGCTGGCTAAGGCTGCTCTGGGCGGCTAGCCAGACTGGCGCACGCTGCTGCAACTTCTGCATCCGCGACTGCAGTTGCTCCTGCTCCTGACGCAGGGTCATACGCTGCTCGCTGGCGCTGGAGACGCTTTCGGATAGAGAGGCTATGCGGGCTTCCAGCTCGTGATGCAGGGCCTCCAGCTCGTCGATATCAACCTGCTTGCCGTGACGCTTGCAGAACTCCGCCAGCAGGCGTTCGGCCTCTTGCTGCTCGCGCAGGCGCTGTTCCAGCTCGTTCAGACGCATGCGCAGCGGCTGCACCTGCTCCGCCAGGTGGCGCTGGTTAACGCCATCGCGCAGCAGTTCACGCGCCACGCTCCAGGCTTCGTTTCGCGCCAGCGGGCCGTTGATAGCCGCCACCAGCTGATACGCCTGTTCAAACTGGCTGTGGGCGGTTTGCGCCACGCTCATCTTCTGTTCAAGATTGAGCAGCTTTTCGGTGGCTTCCTGCTCTTTGGCCTGGAAGGTCTCCAGCCACTCGTCGGCGCTCTCCGGAGTGAGATCCGGCAGATGGCAAAGCGCTTTGGCGCGCTCCAGCGCCTGCAGGGCCTGGTTGTACTGAATGGCGCGGGTCTGCTGCACGTCCAGCGCCTGCTGGTAGTCCGCGAGCTGGCTTTTCAGCTCGTCCACTTCCAGCTCTGCGGCCTCGGCACGGGCTTCGTTCTCTTCCTGCTTGTCGGCGGCCTCTGCCACCACTTCGTTCTGCTCTTCCAGACGAATTTGCAGCTCATCGAGATCCGCTTCGTAGCGCTCAATTTTTTCCTGCTGACGCAGGGCGGTCTGCACCAGGTTCAGGTGATCGCTGGCGGCCTGGTAATCGGCCTCCAGATCGCCTTCGGCACCGTTGTGCTCTCCCAGCTCACGCGCCATCTCAACGTGCTTGTACTGCTCTGCCACCAGCTGTTTACGCGAGGTAAACAGCTCGCGGCGGTATTCAAGGGCTTTATCCAGGTGGATGCGGCGCTCGTTGGCGTGACGCATATAGTCCGCCGCCACGTAGTTAGTGGCTTCGCTGATGAGGTGTTTAAACAGATCGCGGTCGGACTGGGTAACGCGGATGGCCTCGAGGGTCATGCGGTTTTCGCGCAGGGCCGCTTCCATATCCTGGAAGGCCTTACGCACGCCGCTGTTCTCCGGCAGCAGGTAGTCGCGCAGAGAGCGGGTAATGGCGCTGGAGATCCCGCCGTAGAGCGAGGCCTCGATCAGGCGATAGTATTTGCTGCGGTCAGACGCCGAGCGCAGACGACGCGCCACGATCCCCAGATCGAACATCAGGGAGTGGTAATCGGTGATGGAGTTGAACTGCTTAAACTGTACCCCTTCGATCTCATCGAGCTTCTCTTTCAGCTCTTGTAGGCTCAGAACGCGGGCCTGACGATCGTTTAAGGTCTCGGTTAACAGCGCGGTTGGCTGAACGGAGGTGGGCAGCCCCTGAATGGCAAAGGGCTTGATGTCCACTTTACGGTCACGGCCAGCGACCTGTTGCAGGCGCACGCCGACCACCACGCGCTGATGGCGGGAGTTGATCACGTCCAGCACGGAGTAACAGACGCCCGCTTTTAATTTGCCGTGCAGGCCCTTATCGCGAGAACCGCTGGTGGCGCCCGCTTCGGTGGTATTACGGAAGTGCAGCAGGGTCAGGTCGGGGATCAGCGCCGTGACGAAGGCCGCCATGGTGGTGGATTTCCCTGCCCCGTTACCGCCGGAGAGCGTGGTCACCAGCTCATCCAGGTCAAAGGTACGGGCAAAGAAGCCGTTCCAGTTTACCAGCGTTAGTGAGCGAAATTTACCGCGTTCAATCATTACTCTTCCTCCCCGCTATCCGGCTGGTTGTCTTCGTTCTCATCGTTGAGCTGCAGATGGTTTTCTACCGGCATGGCTTCACCGTCGCGGATCATACGCAGCTGGGCTTCACGCGGATCGTCCCCGGAGCGCACGTCGGCGCCAAAGCGGAATACCGATTCGGTGATGCGGAATTTGCTGCTGTCATGGCCCATAAACCAGACCATACCCAGGCGGCGCAGACGGTTCAGGGAAGAGCGAACTTTTTCCTGTAATTTCTGGCGGTCGAGATCCGAACCGGTGGAGCGGTTATTCACCAGCTTCAGCAGCTTGCCCTCGTCGGCCAGGCTCATCAGCTCGTCATAGAGCTCCTGCTGGGTAAAGATCCCTTCGTTCGCCAGACGCTCCGGGCTGAGGTAGAGATAGCAGAGGATCTTACCGACCATCATATCCAGCTCGGAGAGCACCGAGCGCGGGATAAGGGTGGTAGAGCGCGGGCGCAGGTAGAAGAAACCTTCAGGCGCGCGAATCAGCTCGACGTTATAGCGGGCATAAAACTCTTCCAGGTATTCCTGAAAATCCATCAAAAAGGCGTGATTATCCAGCTCGTCGAGACCTATGTGACGACCGGCACGCAGCTGGCTGTCCAGCGCCGGAAATAACGGATTTGCCAGCGCCTGGGCCAGCTTAACCGGCATCACTTGTTCAATATTTGTCAATGACATGCGCCTGTACCTTGGCTCCGTAATCGTTAATCGGCTGCCACTTCGGCGGCAGGCCGGTGAAATCTGCTTGCGCGACGCCCAGGCGTACCGCCTGGTCAACCACGATGCGCGCAATATCGAAATGGCGCGCGCGCGGGTACTGGGCGAGGTAATCGCGCACCACCAGACCGAGATCCAGTGGGGTTTGTTTCGCTTTGTAGACCGCCAGCTGCTCCTCGATCATCGCCGCCAGCTGTTCGCGTATTTCGTTAAACTCTTCATATTCCAGGTCCGGCGGCAGCTCGCCGGTTACCTCTTCGTCCCGCAGCGTCATCTCTTCGTCGCGCATATCCAGCAGACGATCGGCGCTGGCGTGGGTTAAAGCCCACGGCGCATCGAAGTAGGTCTGCACGGACTGGCGTAAACGCTGGGCAAAGACGCGGTTTTTATCCATATCGATGGCGGTACGGATAAACTTATGCACGTGGCGGTCGTAACCGATCCAGAGATCGATAGCCTGCTGGCCCCAGCTGATAATGCGGTCGAGCTTGCTTTGCAGATCGAACACCAGACGATCGACAAAGTGGAGATCGTCGTGGGCCAGGGTGGCATCCTGAATACGCAGCAGATTGGCCTGCAGTTTATCCCCGGCCGCCTCCAGCGTGTCCTGCAGCTCGCGCAGCGTTCCCGAGGTTTCGGACAGCAGCAGCTCGCAGCTGGAGATCGCCGCCCGCCAGTCTTTGTTCAATAGCTGGGCGATGTCCTCTTTCACCAGCTGTTGCTGCTCGTCCATGATGCGCTGGGTTAAATCGATGCTGTCGAAGATCTCGGCGACCGAATATTTCAGCGGCGCGTAGACGTTACGGTGCCAGTGGAACTCATCCCCGCCGCTGTCCGCCGCATCTGCGGCACGCTTCAGCTCGCCGGCAACGATAGAGAGCTGCATGGAGAGGCGCAGGGTCGAGAATTCGCGCTGGCGAATATAGTAGTCGGTGATGCCAATGCCGAGCGGCGTCAGACGGTAGATGGCGTTGCCTTCCGCCTGTTCGCTGGTAAAGCGGTTCAGCAGACGTTGACGCACCATATCGTTGATGGCGTTGTTGGCACGCACGTTAATGGTTTCGCTGGTTTGCTCAAACGCATCACTGACGTGGCGGAACGCGTCCACCAGTTCGCCTTCGCTCATTTCTCCATCAAGGCGCTCGCCGTTCAGCGTGGCCACGGCCAGCAGAAATGAGAGTCTGTCTACCGGCAGCGAGAGGGAGAAATCATTTTTCCTGGCCCAGGCAACCAGTTCGGGGACTGTCTGGGAAAATTCACTCATAGGTTATCCTTGCAACTGCGGCTTATGCGCGGTGACGTGTATATAGCGGCCAAGGCTGATATAAGGCTCCTGGCGGCAGTACCGCGTTTCTAATTCTGTCAGGGCGTCAAAATCGTCGCGCTGTTTGTGCTTATCACGCAGATAGTCATGAAACACCCTTACGCCGGTTTTCCCGGTAATGTGCCAGCCAATCGCCTCCAGCCAGCCATACACCTGCTGCGGATCGCGCGGGTAGTCCGGGGAGAGCGTGCGCTTTTTCTTCTTCGGCATACCCACCTGCACGTAGTCGAAGTTCCCTGCCACCATGTTGTGCATCAGCAGGCCGTTAGCGTTGTAGAACATTAGTGATAAGGTGCCGCCCGGGCGTAACATCGACCATAACGTCTGCAACATGGCCTGCGGCTCGGCGATCCACTCCAGCACAGCATGGAACAATATCAGATCAACCTGGCTTTCCAAATGCTGAGCAATGTCCTGAGCGGCGCAATGTATAAATTGCATGTTGTCGCTCACACCTTTGTCGGCCGCGGCGCTTTGCGCCCGGGCGATCATTTCGGCTGAGAGATCGCAAAGCGTGACATGGTGGCCCCGCTGCGCCATTTTGATGGCGGTCTGGCCTTCGCCGCCGCCCGCGTCCAGCACCCGCAACCTCTGGTCACCATAGCCGGCCAGCACCTTGTCCAGATCCTGCCAGAGGATCGTCTGGCGCAGCTGCCCTTTTGTGGTGCCGTAAATGTTGCGCGAAAACTTTTCCGCGATGTCGTCAAAATTGCGATCCCGCATTCAGGGAGGCTCCAGCCACTAACAACAAAACCGCTATTTTGTCACACCCGGGCGGAGAATGAACCTCTCTGGTGTAATATCGCTGACAATCCCTTGCTGTATGGTTAAAAAAGGAACCAAGACGGATGCTTTTTACCCTGAAAAAATACCTTGGCGGCATGATGCTGCCTCTCCCGCTGCTCCTGCTGCTGATCGCGCTGGGCCTGGCGCTGCTATGGTTTAGCCGCTTTCAGAAAGCGGGGAAAATTATCACCACCTTCGGCTGGCTGGCCCTGCTGTTGTTAAGCCTGCAGCCGGTCGCCGACGGGCTTTTGCGCCCTATCGAAAATAGCTATCCCACCTGGCAGGATACGCAGAAAGTGAAGTACATCGTAGTGCTGGGAGGCGGCTACACCTGGGACCCCGAATGGGCCCCCAGTTCTAACCTGATTAATAACAGCCTGCCCCGACTAAACGAGGGGATCCGCCTGTGGCTGGCTAATCCGGGATCGAAGCTAATCTTCACCGGCGCGGCGGCAAAAACCAATCCGGTGAGCACCGCCGAGGCGGGCGCCCGGGTGGCGCAATCGCTGGGGGTGCCGCGCAGCGACATTATTACGTTAGATAGTCCGAAAGATACCGAAGAGGAGGCTGCGGCGGTAAAACAGGCGATTGGCGATGCGCCCTTCCTGCTGGTGACTTCGGCATCGCATTTGCCGCGGGCGATGATCTTCTTCCGCCACCAGGGGCTACACCCCCTGCCCGCGCCGGCGAACCAGCTGGCCATCAACGCGCCGCTCAATCCCTGGGAGCGGGTGATCCCGTCGCCGGTGTGGTTAATGCACAGCGATCGCGTGGGGTATGAAACCCTGGGGCGGATCTGGCAGTGGCTGAAAGGCGCTTCAGGCGAGCCAGGGGAGCAGTGATTTCGAGGCCTGCTCAAAGTTGGCACGGTTGAAACGTCCGGTATTGACCAGCTGTGCCACCTCATCCCACAGCATGTACAGCCAGCGGCGCCAGAGAAACGACTCCTGCACCGGGGCGCGCTGCAGATAGTGCCAGAACAGGCTTTCCGCCTGAGCGCTGTCGCACAGGCGGAACAGCTCATACTCCCGGGGTGCCCAAAGCATAGTCCCCGGTCCAACCATCGCCAGCAGCTGATCGCTGCGCGGATCTTTTAGCATACTGCGCAGCGTGAAGTTCCCGTGGATCAGCACGCTGTTATCATTGAATCCTTCGAAAAGCGCGGGCAGGCACTCTCGGGTACGAAACAGGATCCTTTTGTCCTGCATGGTCAGCCCGGTATTGCGATATTGATTCAGCGTCCCCCACAGCACTTCCACCTTCTGGCGATACCAGAGCGGCCAGAGATTCTCCTGGGTGCTGTCGACCGAGCCAACCAGCCCGCCGCTGTCGTGCCGGTGCCAGGCCAGCAGCGCCTCGACAATCTGATCTTTTAACTGCTCCCAGCGCTCGGGCGTGCGCGCCGGCGCCTCCACCGGGACGCCGCGCAGGCGCTCAATAAGCAGGACATCGGGCCCGGGATGCTCTTCGTGGGTCATGACGCCATAAACGACGGGCATACGCACCGTGCCGCTGCGCGCCAGCATGGAGATCTTCCACGCCAGCTGGCGGGCGACATCCGGCGCGGTAAAGCTTCGCGCCAGCAGGGGCATTGGGTTGCCATGGCTGTCATATAACGACCAGAGCGTGGTGTCGGCTTTTTCATTTACGCACTCCACGCGGCTCAGTTTTTCGCCCAGCAAATGGCTGAGTTCCACTCGCAGCTGTTCCATTTGAGATTACCCCCATCAATACTACTGCTTTTATAATGAGCGCCAGGACGGCGGATGTCACCCTTATGCGATCAATATGCAGGAAGAAAACGAGGAAAAACGAAGCGATAGAAACATCCCCTCAGGCGAGGGGATAGCGGGAACTAGCGTAATTCGGCGCGAACGCGCTCCAGATCTTCCGGCGTATCAACCCCGGTGCCGGGCACCTGTTCGGCTACGGCCACGTGGATCTTCTCGCCGTACCAGAGGACACGCAGCTGCTCAAGCATTTCGATCTGCTCCAGCGGGCTGGGGGACCAGGTAACATAGCGACGGATAAATCCGGCGCGATAGCCATAAATACCCAGATGGCGCAGGAAGGTATCGCCGATGGCTTCCCGTGACGCGGCAAAGCGATCGCGATCCCAGGGGATAGTCGCTCGTGAGAAATAGAGCGCATAGCCCTCGGCATCCATAACCACTTTTACGGCGTTAGGGTTAAAGGCCTCTTCGGCGCTGTGGATCGGCACCGCCAGCGTAGCCATGCCCACCTGACGGCTGGCAAGATTCTCTGCCACCTGGCGGATAATCACCGCCGGGATCATCGGCTCGTCACCCTGCACGTTCACAATCACCGTATCGTCGCTGAAACCGCATTTTTCGACGACTTCCGCCAGACGCTCGGTACCGGACTGGTGGTCGGCACGGGTCATACAGACCTCACCACCCGCGGCCTCTACTGCACGCGCCACCTCGTCATGGTCGGTCGCCACGATAACGCGATCAGCACCGGATTCGCGCGCGCGCTCCAGCACGTGCACAATCATCGGCTTGCCGTTGATGTCCACCAGCGGCTTGCCGGGCAGGCGCGTGGAAGCAAAGCGCGCCGGAATAATGACAACAAAACTCATGGTTTGGTCTCTTCTGCCGCCAGCGAGCGCGCTTCGGTCTCCAGCAGGACGGGAATGCCGTCACGCAGCGGGAACGCCAGGTTATCCAGTTTGCAGATGAGCTCCTGCTTATCCTGGCTGTAGTAGAGCTTGCCGTTGCATACCGGGCAGGCGATGATTTCAAGTAAACGGTGATCCATAGTTCCTCCGTATGGGTAATTCTTAAAGCTTACCATAATCCTTTTTCAGACCGAGTCTATTTCCCAGCCACTTCGACAGGATGTAAACAGGCCCAGGGGGATCTGGCCCAGCGTAACGCGCGTCGCTCCCTGCCAGGCGGCAAAATCGGTGATTGCCGAGACCAGCCCCTGCTCTAGCCCGGCACCGATCCTGATGCCCTCCTCCAGCCAGAGGGCGATAACCTCCAGCCCGGCGGTTTTACGATGCATTTTGGCGTCCATTCGCCCCACCAGCTGCCCCTTATGCAGTAGCGGCAGGACAAAATAGCCGTACTGGCGCTTCGGCGCAGGCGTGTAGCACTCCAGGCGATAATTAAAATTAAACAGCTGTTCGGCGCGTTTGCGATCCCAGACGACCGGATCAAAAGGCGACAGTACGGCGCTGTGGGTGGCATTGAGCTTGCCCGCAAGCGCCAGTTCGAGCTGGGGCAGCAGATCGGCGTGCAGCCACATTTCGCCAAGCGACTCGACATTAACAGGCACAATGCGGTTTTCCGCCTGCAAGGTTTGCAGCACGGGCGCCAGCGCCGGCCGTCGCAGACGGTAGTAATCCGCCAGCCACTGCGGGCGGAAAATCCCCAGGCTGCGGGCGCTGTTTTCCAGCATTATGGCTTCCGCTGCCGCCTGAGAGAGCATGTCCCGCTCGTCATCCCAGTGCGGCATCACCCGCCGGGTGAGGTCGTAAACGCGCTGAAAATTACGCCGTTCAACCACCATCACTTCACCGGCCGTAAACAGCCCTTCCAGATGGCGCTTGTGCGGTTTCCACTCCCACCAGCCGCTCGCACCTTTACGCGGGTGCGCAAAATCGGCGGACCGTACCGGCCCCTGCTGCTGGATATGGGCTACCAGCTGTTGGATCTCCTGCGCATGCTCCTCCATCCAGGCTTTAGAGTACTTCCAGCCCATGTTATCCGGCGCGCGCATACGGTGGCGCACCAGCGCAAAGTCGCTGCGCGGCAGGAAGCAGGCCTCATGAGCCCAGTATTCCATCAGCTCGCCGCGACTGAGGGCCTCCTCGAGCCAGCGGGGATCGTAGTTGCCAAGACGGCTGAATAAGACCAGATAAGGGCTGCGGGCGACGACATTAATGGTATCGATTTGCAGCAAAGACATGCGCTGAACGGTGGAGAGGATATCAGCGGGCCGGGCCCGGCGACGGGGCCGGGTTAACAGCCCCTGAGCAGAGAGATGAAGTCGACGTGCGGCTGAAAGCGAAAGCCAGGGTAAGGCCATACTTTTTCCTGTCAGTTAGGGCGCGGGCGAAACCTCATGAGCCTGATGTGCCAGGGCTACCAGCTCCTGAAGCAGTTGTTCGGGACGATCGCCCTGCAGCTGTGCATCCACCGGCAGGTACCACCAGCTATCGCGGGCAAACGCGCGGCATTTCACCGCATCCTTTTCAGTCATAATCAAGTTCTGGCCAGGCGTCGTTAAGGCAGCCACCTGCGGCTCGCTCAGCGCCTGATGATCGGCCAGCGGGACCGTTTTCGTCAGCGTGGCGCCGCACTGCTCAAGGGTAGCAAAGAAGCGCGGCGGATGACCAATGCCCGCCATCGCCACCAGGTTGCCGAGCCGGGCTACCTCACGGCGTTCACCGCTCACTAAATTAACGGCCTGCGCCGGCTGCAGGGCCATGAGGATCTCACCCGTCTGCGCCACGCCGCCGTTAACGATGACGGCATCTACCGACGCCAGGCGCGAGGCGCGCTCGCGCATCGGACCGGCCGGTAACCACCAGCCGTTACCGAAACGGCGGACGCCATCCACCACCACAATCTCTTTATCCCGCGCCAGGGCGTAGTGTTGCAGGCCGTCGTCGGTGATAACCAGCTGTACCGGCGCATGGGCCAGCAGAGCCTGCACCGCTTCACTACGCACGGGCGAGACCGCCACCGGCACGCCGGTGCGCTGGTAGATCAGCACCGGCTCATCCCCGGCTTCAGCCGTGGTGGTTTGCGCGGTAAGAACCAGCGGATAGCGCGCGGCTTTGCCGCCGTAACCGCGAGAGACTACCCCCACGCGAATGCCGCGCCGGGTTAACTGCTCCACCAGCCAGATGACCACCGGCGTTTTGCCGTTGCCGCCCGCGGTGAGGTTGCCCACCACCACGACCGGCACCGGCGCACGCCAGGCCTTTTTCAGGCCCACTCTGTAGCTGAAGCGAATGATGCCGCTCACCAGGCCGTAAAGCCATGAGAGCGGCAGCAGCAGCCGCCACAGGGGTGATTCACCGGACCAGATGCGGGCAATCATGCGCCAAACTGCATCTTATGCAGCTGGGCATACACGCCGCGCTGCTCAAGAAGCTCGGTGTGGCTGCCGCGCTCGACGATAAGACCATCTTCCACCACCACGATTTCGTCCGCCTGCTCAATGGTAGAGAGACGGTGCGCGATCACCAGCGAGGTGCGGTTTTTCTGCAGCTCATCCAGTGCCGACTGAATAGCACGTTCGGATTCGGTGTCCAGCGCTGAAGTGGCTTCGTCGAGGATCAGGATTGGGCTGTCGCGCAGCAGCGCGCGCGCAATGGCGATACGCTGGCGCTGGCCGCCGGAGAGCAGCACGCCGTTTTCGCCAATCACGGTATCAAGCCCGTTATCCATCTTGCTGATAAAGTCCATTGCATAGGCCATGCGGGCGGCGTTCTCGATCTGCTCGCGGCTGTACTCTTCGGTACGGGCATAGGCAATGTTGTTAGCGACCGTATCGTTAAACAGGTGCACGTTCTGGGATACCAGGGCGACCTGGTTACGCAGCGACTGCAGGGTATACTCCCGCAGGTCGTGGCCATCCAGCAGAATCTCGCCCTGATCGATATCGTAAAAACGGGTCATCAGGCTGGCGATGGTGGATTTACCGGAGCCTGAACGTCCTACCAAAGCCACGGTTTTACCCGCCGAGATAGTGAGGTTGATATTACGCAGCGCAGGCGTTTCACGGCCTGGGTAGGTAAAGGTGACGTTGCGGAATTCAACATCGCCCTTCGCCCGCTCAATCACGCGCTTACCTTCGTCTTTTTCCTGCTCGGAATCCAGAATGCTGAACAGGGTCTGGCAGGCCGCCATACCGCGCTGGAACTGGGCGTTAACGTTGGTTAACGACTTCAGCGGACGCATCAGAGCGATCATGGAAGAGAAGACCACGGTAATGGTACCGGCAGTCAGGGTTTCCATCACGCTCGGGAAGCTCGCGGCATACAGCACGAAAGCCAGCGCCAGGGAGGCGATCAGCTGAATAATAGGGTCGGAGATGGAGGAGGCCGAAACCATTTTCATCCCCTGCAGGCGCATTTTATTGCTGACTTTGTCGAAGCGTGACGTTTCGACCTCCTGGCCGCCAAAGATCAGCACCTCTTTGTGCCCTTTCAGCATTTGCTCCGCGCTGGTGGTGACCTGACCCATCGTATTCTGCATGTTTTTACTGATATTGCGGAAACGTTTGGAGACCACGCGAATGGCGATAGAGACGATCGGTGCCAGAACGATAAGGATGATCGACAGCTGCCAGCTGTAATAGAACATCATGGCAAACAGGCCGATAATCGAGGCCCCTTCACGCACGACGGTGATCAGGGCGCCAGAAGAAGAGGAGGCAACCTGTTCGGAGTCATAGGTAATGCGCGATAACAGAGTACCGGTAGACTGCTTGTCAAAGAAGGAGACCGGCATGCCCATCATGTGACCAAACAGGCGCCGACGCATGGTCATAACCACCTTCCCCGATACCCAGGAGATGCAGTAGCTGGAGATATAGCTGGTGATGCCACGAAGTATCATCAGGCCGATAACCACCAGCGGCATCCAGAGCAGTACCGAGCGATCCGTTTTACCGAAACCGTCATCCAGTAATGGTTTGAGAAGCGATAGCATGAAGGTATCGCTGGCAGCGTTGAGGATTAACGCGACGCCCGCCACGATCAGACCAGGTTTGAAAGGTGCAATCATCGGCCAGAGTCGGCGGAAGGTCTGCCACGTGGAGAGATCTTTATCGTTATGCATTCATAAAACCAGCATTTGTTGAAATAGCCGCATATTCTACCCGTTATCGCCGGGCACGCCAAACCACTGATGATACCAACGGGGGAAATATTGATATCGTAAACGTTGGATTTGCCAGCCCTCGGATGAAAACGTCACCGTAATCTGCCCGTTTCTGGCGGTTGTTAGCCACTCATAACCCGCCTGACGATAGCGGCGGGCCACCTTTACTGAGGGTAATCGCCAGGCGTTGTAGCGCGAGACGGAGACAAGGGCGAGCGGCCCGTTTATCCGCTGCACCAGAGGAGGCGATGATGAGGTATTGCTCCCGTGGTGCGGCACCTGGATAAGTGTAGACGCAAGATATTGCCAGTGACGGCTCAGCATCGCCTTTTCACCCTGCGCCTCAATATCGCCCGTTAACAACAGGCTATGTACACCATCATCGACTTTTACCACGCAGGAACCGTTGTTTCCGCGCCAGCGGGAATCTTCGGTGGGCCAGTGGACGGTAAAGGTCAGCCCCTGCCATTGCCAGCGCTGCCCGCGAAAACAGGGCTGATGCCCGGCCCAGCGCAGGGGGCTGCGGATCCACATCTGCGGCCAGGTCTGATGCAACGTCTCCAGCCCGCCCGCATGATCCAGATGTTCATGGCTGAGGATCACCCCGTCCGGCTGGAGATGATGCCAGCGTAACCAGGGAATAATGAGCTGCCGGGCGCTGTTGCCTCCCGGCCAGGCCGGGCCAGTGTCATAGAGTATCGCCCTGCCCTGCCGCTCAATCACCATCGCCAGCCCATGCCCCACATCCAGCATATGCAGCGACCAGCGATCGTTTTTCTGCTCTCGCCATAAGGGAAAGGTAAATAAAGCGACAACGGCGAGACCGAGCGCCGGGTAGGCGCCAAAGGCGCGCAGCCGCCAGCCAACAATGACAAGCCAGGGGAGCAGGGTCAGCCAGCTCCAGCGCCTGTCCACTGAAACCCACCCCTCCGGCAGCCATTGTAAAAACCGGAACAGCAGGTTTAACACCTGCTCTGTCGCCATCCAGATAACCGTCTCCCCGGCGTTGAACATCACCAGATGTAGCAACATCCCCAGCAGGATCAGCGGCACGGCGGCAAAGGTCACCAGCGGCACGGCCACCAGATTCGCCACCACCGCCGAACCGCTGAAACCGTGAAACAGCATCACCTGCAGCGGCAGAAGCAATACCAGCATTCCCAGCTGTATATGCAGCAGGTTCACAACCGCCCGGCCCGCTTTGGGTAAGCCCGGCCAGGGGGCAGGCACCCACTGATACCAGAAGATAAGGGCTGCAACGGCAAAGGCAGAGAGCAGCAAACTGTGGGATAAGACCGCGAGGGGATCGACAAACAGGATCGCCGCCACGCAGACCAGCAGGACCTGCCAGGGCGACCAGCGCCGCCCCGTAAGCTGTAGCGCCAGGCATACCGCCAGCGATACCACCGTGCGTAACGCGGGGGGCTGCATCCCCGTAAGCCAGGCATAAAATCCGGCAAAGCAAAAACCGGCCACCAGCGGGCCTCGCCAGCCCACCCGATAGGGGGAGAGAAAGAACTGTCCGCCACGAACCAGCAGCCAGACGGCAGAAGCGGCAAGGGCAATGTGTAATCCCGAGATCGCCATCAGATGCGATGTGCCGGTTTCGCGCATCAGATCTTTTATCTCAGCCGACACCGCCAGCCGCTCGCCCATCCCTAACCCCAGAATGACGGGGCCTGACGTGTAACTGGCCAGGGCTGACGTCAGGGATGAGAGATAGCGGGCGCGCGGGCTACAGCGTGCATCGAGCACTTCAGCATGGCTGAAGCGGCCCGTGAGCGGCGTATGCTGCGCCAGGGCATATCGCTGGGTGTCGAAGCCCCCCTCGTTGAGCTGACCATGCACGGGACGCAGCGTCAGCCTCATGCGCCAGCGCTGTCCTGCACAGCCCGGCTGCGGAAGATAATTACCGTAGAGGTTTACCCCGGGCGCAGGCCACAGTGCCCGCCCGTTAACGCGCACTATTTTGGCCCGGTGCAGGGATGCGCCATCGCTGGCGGTTATCACCACCTCCGCATTCTGCTGCCCCTGCGTCAGATGGGTCATCGGCCAGACGGCCCCTAACCCGGCCAGCGCCCCCCAGGCGAAGAAGAGCAGCCAGAAGCCGCTATAGCGCAGCGGCTTATAGCGAAAAAAGGCGAGGAGCGCCCCCGCTGCCGCCATCGCCTGGATCTGCGCTAAGCCAGGCAGGACGGGCAGCCAGAGCAGCGGCACGATTGCCAGAATAATAGATGCCGATAACGCGGTCAGACTCATTCACACCTCCCTGTTGCCAGTCAGTGTGCTGCGTCATAGTGATGCGGTCATCCCAAAGAGAGAGGTTATGGAGCCGGGCTTCAGGGGAATCGAACGACGTTGCAATGTTGCACAAAAGAATGCAGCCTCTCTTCAGGAAGAGAGCCACAGGCGAAAAAAAAGCACCCGCAGGTGCTTTTCTTCAACAATCAAGTTAAGCCCGCAGGCCGAACTCAGTTGCCATAAATATTGGCGCGATCGCGCAACTCTTTACCAGGTTTAAAGTGCGGAACGTATTTACCTTCCAGCTCAACTTTATCGCCAGTCTTCGGGTTACGCCCAGTGCGTGGTGCCCGGTAATGCAGAGAAAAACTACCGAAACCGCGGATTTCAATGCGCTCGCCCTGTGCCAGAGTCGTGGCCATATGCTCAAGCATCTCTTTCACTGCATCTTCAACCGCTTTTGCAGGGATATGTGATTGCTGGCTGGCAAGTCTTTCAATCAATTCTGACTTGGTCATGATTCCTCCGGTTTCTTCAAACCTGTTCGCTGAACAGCTTATTAAACAAGGGCGGCCGTAGCCGCCCTTTGTTATTGATTACAGGACGAATCCTGCAATCTGTCAAGTTTACTCGTCATCCTTCAGGCGTTAGCGCAAAGGATTCAGACAACCTGAATTACTCGCCTTTAGCAGCTTTGAAAGCTTCAGCCATGGCGTTGTTAGAGAAGTTTGCATCTTCCTGTTTGTTAACAGTTGCGATTGCATCTTTCTCATCAGCTTCGTCTTTAGCACGAACGGACAGGCTGATAGCGCGGTTCTTACGGTCAACACCGGTGAACTTAGCTTCAACGTCGTCGCCAACGCTCAGAACCAGAGTTGCATCTTCAACGCGGTCACGGGAAGCTTCAGAAGCGCGCAGGTAACCTTCAACGCCGTCAGCCAGTTCTACGGTTGCGCCTTTAGCGTCAACTGCAGTTACTTTACCGTTTACGATTGCGCCTTTCTTGTTCAGTGCAACCCAGTTGTTGAACGGATCTTCTGCCAGCTGCTTAACGCCCAGGGAGATACGCTCACGCTCTGCGTCAACCTGCAGAACAACTGCTGCGATTTCGTCGCCTTTTTTGTATTCACGAACTGCTTCTTCGCCTGCAACGTTCCAGGAGATGTCAGACAGGTGAACCAGGCCGTCGATGCCGCCGTCCAGGCCGATGAAGATACCGAAGTCAGTGATAGACTTGATTTTACCTTCAACACGGTCGCCCTTGTTGTGGGTTTCCGCGAACTGCTGCCATGGGTTGTTTTTGCACTGC